>Ga0207091_1013_pt1 | contig 41741 bp, 45 predicted proteins | sample Alteio_BWMinHeat_47_FD_153534 | JGI IMG/M metagenome (GOLD analysis project Ga0207091, IMG submission 153534) | Enriched cells from forest soil in Barre Woods Harvard Forest LTER site, Petersham, Massachusetts, United States -... | ecosystem: Environmental > Terrestrial > Soil > Temperate forest >... | reverse complement strand
GGGCACGCTCACGGGCACGATTGGGTCAGTGGTGGCCGCTGAATAGATACAATAAATGATTAATAAATAGACGAAAACACATGTTTCCTCTATAATTCGTTCAATATACGAGGAAAAATGTGATGATAGGCCATGAAAATAAAGAGATTTCTCAAGAAGAGGTCACCAAAATTTTAGAAGAAGCGGTGGATTATGCTGCCTCTTGTGTGCAGCTTGGGTGTACGCAGTTTGCAAAATTAGAAGAACATGTTGAAGAAAAACAGATACTTATTTCTGACACATTAAATTTTTTTCGAAATAAAAAGAATCCTTCATCAGCATTATTACGAATCGACCCTAATATCATTCTATATTATTCTCAAAAAATCATAGAAATGTCACGTCAATATTCTTTAGGAAATTGTGGGGAAATTGCTTGTCTCATATTTTCATATATTGCAGAGCATTATCCTAAAGTAAAAATTTCTATTGTCGACATTAAAAATGGTGATCATAGGGTAACGATGGCGAATTTGCCAAAAACTTATAATTTCCGTGACACAGAAACCTTAGAAAACGCGATGGTTTGTGATGGTTGGAATGCCTGGGCTTCCATACATAAAATGTATATATTACCAAAAAATTTATTTCACTATAATCGAAAATATATTTGGATCCCAAAAGAAAATCCTGAAAAGTCCGAACTTTATTATTGTCATGAAGGTAAACTTGAAATTGTATCTATTCTTAATAAAAAGCAATTAAAAAAAGATCTGGATCTCCTTTTTACAGGAAGAGACAAAGAACTTTTACATCCCAACATTATTCGTAAATTGATTACAGGAAATGGCGGTCATCGACCGATAGGAATTATATATCCTGCAAGAGAATATAAAAAATTACTTAAAAACTACTGCCAGTCTCGGGATGGGCATCATTGCGAAGACTTAAAAGACCATCATATTCTTGAAGAATGCGGGAGTTCTGATTTATTGCATGATAAAAATTATAAACAAAAAATGGTTGATATTTTTCTTGCAAAAATCGAATCACTCATTGAAATATTAGAAATATACAAAAAAGAAATACTGTCTGATGAGAAGTCCTCAATTTCTAAAGAAAAAATTAGCTTGCTCGATAAAAAAGGGGAAGAATTAAGATGCATGATCAAAGCGTCCAATTCAGAGAATTTAAGTAGCGAGAATTATTTTACGCTAAAAAAAGAATTAGAGCGTATTTTATATGAGACGTTCGATGGTATAATGCGATACGCTGCTTCTGTGGAAATGTCAGCAAAAGAAGCGACAATAAAATTCTATTATCACATTAAGCAATTAGAAAAAATTTATATAGGTAAAAAAGAAACTATCTTTTTATTGTTTATCGCTAGGATGAATCTTTTTAAAGAAACTGTTGAGCGATTTAAGTTAGAATTACTTGAAATAAAAAAACAATTGAATGAACAAGAAGCTCAAGTGATCGAAATCATTACTGAAAAGTTGAAATTTGCAAATCAGTTAATAGGCGATCTATCCCGAACGATAGAGGATTATCAAAATAAAGATGTCTCAGAAAAGAATTATTACACGTGGATGTCAGAATTTTTGGTGATATTTGAATCTCGATTGGCAGATGTTGAAAAACTAGGAAATTTTGATGAAAATGAGTTGAGTGTCTTAAAGAAATATGATTCTCAAATCAAAGACGCGCGTATCGCGTTTCGAAATCATTTGATGGAAATTACTGTAGATTTAAATGAATTCTTAGAATCGGGTAAAGTAAAACTAGAAGATAGGATTGAGGTAGATGCAGATAAAGAATATTTTCCCCGTCCGTTAAATAAAATTTAAAATATTTGCTGGACTGATCTGTACTTTCATTTTACAATAAAAAACATTTTAATCAAATATAAACGAGGAAGGAAATGTTTTCGCAAAAGTCGTCTGTTTCTGAAAATAAGCTCGATCATATAGAAAAATTAAAAGAAATTTATCGTCTGGACGAAGAAAAGAATCTTATTGGCAATTGTATTGAAGACGCTCAAAACGTTGTTCATATATTTACAGGAAAAAGTATTTTTTTCACAAAAAATGACGCATTCTCTTTTATCCCTGCTGAAGAATTATTCTTAAAAAAAGACAATATCTGCTCTCATCCGATCGTACAAGATTTATTTAGCAATAAGTCAGAACACGTTATTTTTTATGTGGAACATGATTGGAATAGGCATGTTTATGCGATTGAAAAAGAAATTTATCAAGGAAAAACTCAATATAGAATTTATCAATCTTGGATTTGTAAATTTACTTTATTGGATTGGTTAGAAGGCAGAGGGAAAACTTCTTTTACCCCTGCTGAGTTAAAAAAATTTATTCAGAATGTTATCCATCAAATCGCTGAAGATCAAAGTCCTAGCGGAATGCTTAGGTTTTTTTGTTGTCGCAAAAATAAGAAAATAGAATCAAACATAAGAATGATTAAATTGGAATTTAATAAAGAGTCTTTAGAAAAAAATTACAATTATGCAATTAAGAGCCCCCGCAAATTGTACAATTAATCCACCCGCCACCCAATGCTTGATACAATGCCGCCGTATCTGCAAATCGCGTCCCTTCTGCTTGAACACGCAAGATGAGCGCTTGGTGATATTGCTGTTCAGCAATTAACAATGCGAGAAAGTTAACGCCGCCCAAATCATATTGTTGTGTGGTTAAATCTAAATTATTTTTCGCGGCTATTTCTGCTTCTTTTTGTGCTTTTAACGTTCTAGCATCAAATTGTATGGCACGTAATGCATCGGCAACATTTTGAAAAGCCGTTAAAACGGTTTGTCGATATTGTGCAAATGCGACATCAAATGCATCGATCGCCGCTCGCCTTTGTGCAAAATAGGCGCCCCCATTAAAAAGTGTTTGCGTGAGGGTTCCGGTATAGGACCATATATAATTTGCGGGCTTAATGAGTTGAGACAATACCGTGCCTTCCCATCCTACATTGCCATTTAAAGTGAGTTGCGGTAATAAATTTGCTGTTGCGACGCCAATATTCGCACTTGCAAAATGTAATAAGGCTTCTGATGCTTGAATATCAGGCCTTTGACGTACGAGTAGCGAAGGTAAGCTCATCGGTAAATTTTGGGTCAAATGTAAATCTTTTAAATGAAGAGATGGAATATGACTTTTGCTGGGTACTTTCCCAATGAGTGTGCTCATGGCGTGTCTTTGCTGAGAAAGGTTTTTCTGTAAGGGCGGCAATGTTGCTTTTGTTTGCTCAAGAAAAGTTTCTTGTGATAAGACAGTTTCTTTGGCAATAGCACCTAGCTTAAACTGACCTTTAATAATTTTTAATTGCTTTTCGATGGCGTGAATCAATGATCGGGTTGCATCGATTTGTGATTCTAATGTTGCAATACTCACAGCGGTTGTGACGATGTTTGAGGTGAGCGTAAGGTAAGCGGCGATCAATTCATACCGTTGAAAATCCACTTGCGCTGAATAGGCTTCAATGGTTCTTCTGGAGCCACCCCAAATGTCTAATGTATAACTGGCTGCAACGGAAGCATTATAAAGATTAAATAGGTTGGAGGTATTCGTTCCAAATTGTTGTCCCCCAAAACGCTCACGCTCAGCGCTAAAGGTGCCAGTAACATCAGGGAACAATAATAATCCAATTTGTGCATTTAAATTTTCTTCTGCTTCTCGCAACGTTGCTTTGGCTGCGGCGAGATTCGGGCTGTGTGCTAAACCTTCTCGGATTAAATGATTCAGTTGGGGGGATTGGTATAATTCCCACCAGTCTTTTTGTATATTTTCCCCTAAAATAAATGCTTGAGAAGCGCCACCATGTCCTTTTGCGCTGACGGTTTTTTGGGGTAGTAACGCGCTCGTGTATTTATCTGTATGGGGACCACTGGGTGAATGAAAATTAGGTCCCACCATGCAAGCCGTGAGCGTGGTACATAACGACAAGATCGAAAAAAATCGTATAATCAAGCAGCTTCCTCAATGTCATTTGGATTCCCTCTTTCGCGGGAATGACATGCCTTATTCTAGCAATAATTTGCGTCTGTGGCGAAAAAGCATTTTTAATTCAATTCTTATTTCATTTTTAACTTGAATATGTACCCACACTTCTTATAGAATAGCGCCGTGATTGCGGGGTGGAGCAGCCTGGTAGCTCGTCGGGCTCATAACCCGAAGGTCGTTGGTTCAAATCCAGCCCCCGCTACCAAGTTAAAATGTGGAAAATAATAAAACCCCTGTCGGGGTTTTTTTGTTTTTAAACAATATAATGGGCGTGTTGCCCATTTTTTTTATCAATTATGCTATATAATATGAGAAATGTTGCGATAACATTACGTGATCGTTTAGAGTCGTTGATTCAAGCGATGGGTTATGAGTTTGTCGGCTGCGAATTGCTGAAACAAGGCCGTTATTCTGTATTGCGCATTTATGTGGATAGCGAGAAAGGGGTTACCGTTGACGATTGTTCAAAAATTAGCCACCAAGTCAGCGCAGTGCTAGATGTGGAAGATCCAATTAAGGGCCAATATTCCTTAGAGGTTTCTTCCCCCGGATTAGATAGACCCTTATTTGGCATTGCACATTACCAAAAACAGCTCGGTAATCGCATTAAGGTACGTGTATACACGCCTATCCACAACCGTCGAAACTTTGTGGGTATTTTGTTGCGTGTGGATGGAAATGATATACACCTCTTGGTAGATCATGAAGAGGTGGTGTTGCCCTTTCTTGATATAGAAAAGGCGAATGTAATAGCAGACATCCGCTAAGAGGTTGGCATTATGAATAAAGAAATCTTATTAGTCGTTGAAGCTGTTTCCAACGAAAAAGGCGTGGAAAGTGAAGTTATTTTTCAAGCCATAGAAGCGGCTTTAGAAATGGCAACAAAAAAACGCGCAGGCGAAGATATTGATGTAAAAGTCACGATCAATCGTAAAACAGGCGATTATACGACGGTGCGCCGCTTCCGTGTGATCGCTGATGAAGAAGTAGATGCAGAAGAATATGATAGCCTTACTCAAATCATACTCAGCGAAGCGAAAAAGCGTGATGCTGCTATTGAAGTAGGCGGCTACATAGAAGAACCTTTTGAATCCGTTGAATTTGGACGTATTGCGGCGCAAAAAGCGAAGCAAGTCATTGTCCAAAAAGTGTTAGAAGCGGAGCGTCAGCAGGTAGTGAATGCGTATAAAGAACGTATTGGTCAATTGGTGACCGGCGTTGTGAAGCGTGTCACACGTGAATTTGTGCTGATGGACTTAGGTAATAATGCAGAAGCGGTTTTATCACGTACGGAAATGGTTCCGCATGAAGCGATGCGGATTGGGGATCGCGTGCGAGCGCTTCTTTACGAAGTGCGAACGGATCTAAAAGGTCCGCAAATGGTGTTGAGTCGTACGCGTCCTGAAATGTTAATTGAATTATTTAAAATAGAAGTACCCGAAATTGGTGAAGAGTTAATTGAAATCAAAGCAGCCGCAAGAGATCCGGGTTCTCGCGCCAAAATTGCTGTTAAAACGAATGATGGACGCATTGATCCGATTGGTGCTTGTGTTGGGATGCGTGGTGCCCGGGTGCAGGCGGTTTCCAGTGAGTTGGGTGGTGAACGTGTCGATATCGTATTGTGGGACGATAATCCTGCGCAATTGGTGATAAATGCGATGGCACCAGCTGAAGTTGCATCCATTATGGTGGATGAAGATAGCCATACCATGGATATTGCAGTCAAAGAGGATCAATTAGCGCAAGCCATTGGTCGTAATGGGCAAAATGTACGTTTAGCCAGTGATTTAACCGGATGGAAATTGAATGTGATGACAGAGAGCCAAGCAAAGTCTAAGTCCGTTAAAGAAGCGGAAAGTATTGTACAATTCTTTAAGGATAAATTAGGTGTAGAGGAAGATATTGCACAAGTGTTGACAGAAGAAGGATTTACCACACTTGAAGAAATTGCTTATGTTCCTATTCAAGAAATGTTAGATATTGACGGTTTTGATAAAGCCCTGGTCGATTCACTGCGCGAACGTGCCAAAGCCGCATTACTCACAAAAGCCATTGCGGAAGAGCAGCAATTGGAAGGCGCAGAACCCGCGCAAGATTTACTTGAAATGGAAGGCATGAATAGACATTTAGCCTATGTGCTTGCCAATCATGGTATCATTACACGCGAAGATTTAGCCGAACAATCCGTGGATGATTTGCTTGAAATCGGTGAAATTGAATTGGATGAACAGAATGCGGCTAAATTGATTATGACAGCTCGTAAGCCATGGTTTGATGATCAAGCGTGATAAAAACGGGTGGGGAGTTTCGATGGTTAAAAATGAAATATCAGCGGTGCAAGATAAAAAAGATTCTGTCAAGGCTAAAAAAGCGGGCGTGACAGTCGTAGAATTTGCTGCGGATATTAAAATCCCGGTGGATCGTTTATTAACGCAGTTTAAAAATGCCAGTATCAAAATTAACAGTGCCGATGATATTGTTTCAGAAAAAGAGAAACAAGAGTTATTGCGATACTTGCAGCAGCATCATGGTGGTAAATCTGAAGCACAACCTGAAAAAATTATTTTGCGTCGACCGAAAAGTAGCGAAATAAAAGTGGGTGAGAAAAAAACGGTTCATATTCAAGTTCGCAAAAAACGCACTTTTATCAAGCGTCCGTTAATAGAGGAAGAAGCACCGCAAAAAACGAAGATTATAGAAAGCGCGCAATCACCTGTTGTTCAACCTGAGATGACAGAAATCACGGAAGTGAAGGAACCAGAGACACCGAAAGCGGTACCTCTAGTAGAAGTGGTTTCGGGAGATGTGCCAACACAAGTTGTCGAAGTTTCATCAGAAATTTCAGCGGAGACAGTTGTTGTTGAACAACCCTCTCAATTGGTGGAAGAGAAAAAGGTTGAAAAACCCAAAGGAAAAGGGAAAAAAGAAAAAAGTGCTGTCTTTCCATCAGAAGGAGAAGAAGGGGAAGGCGATCGTCAAAAGAAAAAAAGAAAAAGTGGTCGTGCGGGTCACCGTGAAGATGCGCATAAATATGATTCTCTTTTAGGTAAACGGGGGAATTTGGGTATTGCCTTACGGAGTGATGAAGAAGATAGAGAATCACATCGCCGTACACGACGAGCAAAAGCGGCGAAAAAAGCGATTCAACAGGTACAAATTCAAGCTTTTACAAAACCCACTGTTCCGATTATTCATGAAGTTGCGCTTCCAGAATCGATTACCGTGGCTGATTTAGCACAGAAAATGTCTGTCAAGGCCGCGGAAGTGATTAAAATTATGATGAAAATGGGCGCGATTGTGACCATCAATCAAGTGATTGATCAAGAAACAGCAGCACTTCTCGTAGAAGAAATGGGTCACAAGGTGAAACTCGTCAGTGCATACGCGATAGAAGAATCATTGACCAAAGATACAGAGTTACATGGAGACGCATTACCCCGTGCGCCGGTTGTGACCATTATGGGTCATGTGGATCATGGAAAAACCTCTCTTTTAGATTATATTCGTCGTACGAAAGTGACAGCAGATGAAGCAGGCGGAATTACACAGCATATTGGGGCTTATCATGTGGTGACGGAAAAAGGTGTCATTACCTTTTTAGATACCCCAGGTCATGCGGCTTTTACGGCGATGCGTGCACGTGGCGCAAAATTAACGGATATCGTGGTGCTCGTAGTTGCAGCGGATGATGGCGTGATGCCGCAAACGGTTGAAGCTATTAACCACGCGAAAGCGGCGAATGTGCCCATTGTGGTTGCGATCAATAAAATTGATAAACCCGAGGCGGATATCGATCGGGTCAAAAATGAATTAGCAAAACATAATTTAATTCCCGAAGATTGGGGTGGCGAAACCATTTTTATGCCTATTTCTGCAAAAAAAGGTACAGGTGTCGATCAATTATTAGATTCCATCTTAGTACAAGCAGAAGTATTGGAACTGAAGTCGATCATAGATGCGCCTGCAAAAGGGGTTGTGATTGAATCACGTTTGGATAAGGGGCGAGGGGCTGTTGCTAGTCTTTTAGTCCAGCAAGGCACCTTATACAAAGGAGATTTAATTTTAGCGGGGTTTGAACATGGCCGTGTGCGTGCAATGTATGATGAAAAAGGTATCTTAGTAGAGAGAGCAGGGCCTTCTATTCCCGTGGAAATCTTAGGATTATCCGGCACACCGAATGCAGGTGACGAATTTGTCGTAGTGAATGATGAAAGACGTGCACGGGAAGTGGCACTTTTCCGTCAAGGAAAGTTTCGTGAAATCAAATTGGCACGTCAAAATGCCGCAAAACTTGAAAATATTCTACAGCGTATGGGAGATGAGCAAACCGAGCGTACATTGAACGTTGTTTTAAAAGCCGATGTGCAAGGGTCTGCTGAAGCGCTTTCGCAAGCCTTATCAGAAATTTCTGCACCAAACGTCAAGGTAAAAATTATCGCAAGTGGTGTGGGTGGTATTAATGAAACCGACGTGAATTTGGCCGTTGCATCTCATGCTATTATTGTAGGATTTAATGTACGTGCAAATGCGGAAGCGCGGAAACTGATCGAAGCGGAAGGCGTTGATATCCATTATCACAGCATCATTTATGAAGTGATTGATGAAGTGAAGCGTGCAGTGAGTGGCTTCCTGGCGCCTGAGATTCAAGAAAAAATCATTGGATTGGCAGAAGTTCGAGATGTTTTCCGATCTTCGAAGATTGGTGCCATCGCGGGATGTATGGTATTAGAAGGTGTGGTACGTCGTAACAATCCGATTCGTGTATTGCGTGATAATGTGGTGGTTTTTGAAGGGTCGCTAGAATCATTGCGTCGTTTCAAAGATGATGTGACAGAAGTTCGCGCTGGCATAGAATGCGGTATCGGGGTAAAAAGTTACAACGACATTAAACCTGGCGATCAAATTGAAGTATTTGAAAAAATCGAAGTCAAAAAGGTACTTTAATTATGGCAAAACAGTATCGCAGCAAGCGAGTGGCAGATGTCATTCAAGTGGCACTTGCTGAAATTCTACAAAGAGATGTCAAGGATTTTCGATTTGGCATGGTGACTGTGACACAAGTGACGGTCGCGCATGATCTTTCTTATGCTAAAGTCTATGTGAGTGTGCTAGAGGAAGAAAAAGCGACAGATACGATCAAAGCTTTAAATAATGCTGCGAAATATTTACGTACCTCCCTGGCAAGTGCCGTCAAATTACGTGCTACCCCTGAGTTAAAATTTATTTATGATGATTCTTCTGTTCGTGGTAGTCGTATTATTTCGTTGATTAATGATGCGTTGGATAAAAAATAGTTTTCTGTCATGCCAGCATGCTTTTAGCTGGCATGACGCTCCTTAGGAGGCTTCTTGAATAAAATCAATGGCATTTTTTTATTAGATAAACCCCTCCATCTCACTTCCAATCATGCGCTTCAACGTGTGAAGCGTTTATTTGCTGCAAAAAAAGCAGGTCATACAGGGAGTCTTGATCCACTGGCGACAGGGATGTTACCGATTTGTTTTGGGGAAGCGACGAAATTTTCACAATTTTTATTGGAATCGGATAAGCGATATCAAGTAAAAGCGCGTCTTGGGATTAAAACCACGACGGGTGATGCAGAAGGAAAAATCATTTCAGAAAACCCAGTCATCGCTGTGACATTAGAACAAATAAAAAAGATATTGGAATCTTTTTTAGGTGAAACTCAACAAATGCCGCCAATGTTTTCTGCGATTAAACATCAAGGAAAGCCATTGTATGAATTTGCACGTCAGGGGATCAATATAGAACGTGCTTCACGAAAGGTGACCATTCATCATTTACATTTGCTTCACTATCATCAGGATGAATTAGAAATAGATATTCATTGCAGTAAAGGAACATATGTAAGAACGATTGTTGAAGATATTGGAGAAAAATTAAACTGTGGTGCGCATGTGACAATGTTGCGGCGTTTGCATGTTTTTCCTTATGAAAATTCGAAAATGATGACACTGGATGCCTTAGAAGAAATGGTAAAAAAATCGTTATCATTGCAAGAATATCTTTTACCCGTCGAGACAGCCGTGCAATCCTTCCCAGAAATTGTGTTGTCAACTTCAGCCGTATTTTATATTCGACAGGGGCAATCTGTTAAAGTTTCAAATTTAAATGCAGTGAATGGTTTTGTTCGAATGTATACACAAGATCGCAATTTTTTAGGTGTGGGTGAAATTGTGGAAGAAGGTCGTGTGGTGCCGCGGCGGTTGGTTCAAACTATTTGAAAAAAGCTATTTGTCACCCCGCAAGCGCCCGTCGTGACAAAATTGTTTTCTCTACAAAATAGTGGACGACGTGCCTGCGGGGTGACACGACTTTATTTTCCCTTGCTTTTCTAAAAAAAATATTCCAAACTCTTGCACGGAAATTATTATTATTTTAAAGGAGTAAATATCATGTTACACCATCACAATCACAAGTTAAGATCCTTACCCGTCGAAGAATTAAACAAACTCAAAACAAAACAAGCTGATCTCATTCGACAAAGAGCTGAAGTACAAGCAGAAAAAAATTATTTAAAAGAAAAAATGGAAAAGGAAATAAAACAATTGGATGAATCATTGTATAACATTGATGAAAAGTGCAGAGCAATTACAAAAATAACGATATTTGAAGTAAAATTAGATAACCTACCTTCTACCATCAAATGTAACGAAGGCGATAAAAAAATCATCAATGAAATTACAACGGTACTCAATCAATTCAAATCAAAATTTGGCGTTGAATATGTGACAGGTGCATATGATACTTTAAAAAATGAAGTACACATGAAATTTTCCAGAGCTGCAAGAGCGAATGGTGTTATTGAAGGTATAGCGGCGATGAAGTATTTACAAGGATTTCCACATAGAGAAGGGCGTGAGGCAGGTTGGGCGTCACATCTCGATAGCACGGTTCTGATTTTCTCTACTAATAAATTAAATCCAATGATAGAAGGTTTAAATAAATTCGATGATTTAAATGAAAAAGAACAAAAAAAGCATAGAGATGCTGTTAGTTTAGCGATGTGTTAATGATGACGAATCAACTTTTTTGCTACTGGCTGCAAGGTTTTTTTGAAATATCTGAAACCTTGAGTCTTACCAAAGAAAAAATAATCAATATCCAAGACTTGTTAAATAAAATTAACGAACCTCTAGGAGAATTTACTGGGTGGTTAAATGAATTATTGATTTTCTTTGCAAAAGAAGATTATCGTGAACCACTTTTAAATTTTTATCTCACAGAAATGAAAGAACGCTTAAATTATATTTTTTATCACGTGATTGATAATAGTTATGAAATGGATATCACTTTAGAAGAATCGCGAAACATCCATAAAGGTATTTATTAATTTTAAAGGAGTAAATTATCATGTTCCCAAGACCCGATTTAAAATCCTTATCTCCAGATGAGTTAAAAGAAGCCAAAGAAAAGCAAGAAGATCTCATTCGCGCGAGAGTCGAAATAGAAGCAGAAAGAGACCGTTTAAAAAAACTAATGCAACAAGTGGATAGAGAGTTCTATAGCATTGAAAGAAAATTGATAGAAAATTCAAAAAAAACTACATTCGAAATCAGGTTAGATAGTCCACCTTTTATCATGAGATGTAACGAACGTGATAAGGCCATCGTCAATGCAATCACAACCATTCTCGAACGATTCAAATCAAAATTTGGTGTTGAATATGTGGAAGGTGTCTATGATCTTTTAAAAAATGAAGTACATATGAAGTTTGCCAAATATGCAAGTAGGGATCGTGACATTGAAGGTAAAGCGGCGATGGATTATTTAAAAGCATTTCCAAATAGACAATGGGATGAAAAAGGTCCGGCATCACATCTCGGGAGCAAAGTTGTGACTTTTTCAACGGATAAATTAAGTCCCATCATTGAAGGCTTAAATAAACTACGTGATTTAAGTGAAAAAGAACAAAAAGCGCATAAAAACGCGATTGGTTTTGCAAAATGTTAATTATCAAGGAGGGTTCTGCATGACCAATGAAGAATTTAAATTTTGGATCAATGGGTTTTTGACTTTATCCGATGATGTTTCTTTTAATCATAAACAATATACAATCATCAAAAACCACGCGGCTTTATCAAAAGCCGTTGTGGGTGAATTAGACGAAAGTATTTTGCAATTTATGGCACGTTTGGAAAGTGCGATAGGGCAAAAATCTGAAATAATGATGAAGGAAGTGAAAGAAATGTCATGTTTTCTCTCTCACCCAACCCTCTCCCGCCCTCGATTTATTGAAGAATGTAATCTATCAGCGTGAGAGGGTTGGGCGAGGGTGAGTGTTTTTTTATCAATTCTTCAATTTTAGCTCTAATTCTTTATTATTTTCCCCGCATTCTTTAATAAACTCTTAATCTTCTTCTCTTACATTAGAATTATGTCAAAAAAAATACCACGAGGAGCCAAGCATGACATACGATCAAGAGGCTATCATCCAACAACTGAATCTTTATCTCAAAACAAAAAAAAGAAAAATGGTTTTAAATCATGGATATTGTCATGGGTTAACCCTACTTTGGTTGTATCAAATGTCAGAGGGACAAGAGTCGTGGTTTTATCAGGTGATAAAACATATTATCAAAAGCACAAAAAAAACCTTCAGATATCATGAACATGATATTGAAAAATTTCTCAGCATGATTGAATGGCTGCAGCAACCCGAAAAATATATGCCGAGCATCCGTCAAATGGACATTGATCAAACGATGGGGTTCAAAAAAGCGTTGTCTATTGCAGGTGTTTTTACACCTGTTCAGCTTGCGCAAATCTTAAAAAGTATCGTAAAAGAAAATAAAATGATTGCATTATCAGGTCCTTCGCACACCATGGGAATTTTTTTAAGAAAAGGCATTTTTTATATTTATAATCCCAATTATCCGGAAGGGTTGCCAAAAAAGGTGAAATCATTTTACATCTTAAGAAAAGAAATTCTGAAAGGATTATTTGAAGATTATTATTATCCAAAAAATAAAATATCTTTGATTATTAATGTGATCGATAAAAAAATAACTATCAAAAAAGGAAATAGTATTTTAAATAAAATCATGCACACAAAAAATTATGCAACGACTGTGTGTGATGTCGGATTAAATCCTTTGTTTCTTGCAACGGAAAATCATGATATCGATTTGGTAAAAAAATTAATTCAAAAAGAGGCACCCATCAATCGAGGGACATGGGATGGTCGGTTACCCTTGTTACACGCGAGTTACTCGGGATATAACGATATTGCAACGATTTTATTAGAAAATGGTGCAGAACCTGATTTAGAAGGCAGAGAAGGATTGCCTTTGTATGTTGCGAGTAAAAACGGTCATAAGACTTTGGTCCATACGCTGTTGGATTTTGGCGTCAATGTGAATGGGAAAGATAGAGATGGAGAGACGGCGATTTTTGGTGCAATCGAAAGTAAACAAAAAGAAATCGTGAAGCTTTTGATGCAAAACGGTGCGAATGCACTTCACATAAGAAAAAATGGAGAAACGCCTATGAGTATCGCAATCAAAAAAAAGCAATGGGATACTGTCGTGATACTTTTATTTTATATGAAATGTACTTCAAGAAATGTGAAATTTTTAGTAAATATACGAAAATATATCACGAATATCATTAGCTATATGGAAGAAAATGATGCCGTAACGGATGTTGAACAAGGAAAAGTGAAGAAAATATTGTATTGGGTGGTGCGCGAGGCGACCAATGATGCGAGATATTCACCGAGGTTTTTCGGAAGCTCCAATGATATCCGCACGATTGAGCCTTTTAATAAATATAATTCCCCAATATGAATCCAATATAGATGCTGAAAATACACGTTATTGTAAAAAAAGATTCTGCAAAATACAAACTTTTTTGATTAAAGTATTTAGGGGAAAGCCAAAAACATAATATCGAAAGCATGATAAGAAAAGTACTAAAATCTGAGGTATATCGTTCAGTCGCTGAATTGAGTGAAAGGATAAAAAGTAAAATAATACTTGTTAAAAAACTTAAGAAAAATATAAAGTGTCGTAATTGATAATTGCTGGGTGTTTTTAATTTTGAAGAAAAACATAAAATTCCTGGAAGAAAAACTAAAAAAATTAAAAACGGTGCGGTGTTTAGGATCCCAATCGTCCCTTCATAATCATTCCCAAACGCAACTTTTCTCTCAAACAAATGAGGAAAACTTACATAGGGAATAGAATGCTTGAAATCGATGGGACTTAAAAAATAGTTATAAAAATTATATAAGATATTAAATGCAATTTCTCTCATATGATATGTCATCAACACAGGGTTAGACAATACATGCGCTAATTGATAATGTAGTCCAAATTCAAAAATGGAATCAAAACGTGAATAATTATAATATAATAGTAAAGGCCCTAGAATAAGTCCAGGAATGATTAAAGCGAATGCATTTTTTAAAAACTTTTTCGATTTATGATAAAGATAAATAAATAATAAAGGTATTATTAAAATGTATAACAGGGCAAAGTTCGGTCTGGCTGCGATAGATAATACGAGAAAAAAACTAAAGAAAAATACATTTTTTGTCGAGAAATTTTCATGAAATATTTGATAAAGAAAAATAATTGCTAGACTTAATATAAAAAATCCGGATGCGATAGCAACCTCATAAACCATTGGGCGAATTAATAAAAATGGGGCATTATTTGCAAACCCCAATAGCAGGCCTGCTAAAACCATTTGACTCTCTGAAACAAGAGGAAAATGATCATTTTTTATTTTAATCATCAGTGAGTAACATATAAAAAAGCCTAATGATAAAAATAAAAAAACCACAAAACAGTCAGACGGATAATATCCTGTTAAAAGTTTACAAGGAATATAAATCATCATAACAGGTAAAGGGCCAAAATAAATATAAAATTTTCCTTTATATAACGAAACATCATGTAATTTATCATGTAATAACTGACCATCTGAAAATTTAATCAAATGATTTTGTTGATAATTGTAAGGATCTTTTATTTTAAGTAATTCGGGTGGCGGTAAAATTTTAAAACTGAATTGTCCGTTTAAAAAGGCCTCTGCTAAATATTGATAGAGATTTTCAGGTGTTTTACTAAAAGGCCTACAGTTTAAACTTGTATATGAAAAAATAGCATAGGATAGAATCACAAACAGCATGATGAAAATATAGGGTTTTTTCAAAGTGGATGTTTCAGTATAGCCCATAGTTCATTTTCCAGTATGCGAAAACTTTTCAAGTATATTAATATTTTCACACCCTTTGTAAAAGGGGGTAAATCGTGTAGGCGGCTATTTCGGCAATATGCATTGACATCTTTCCCCACCCCTGATAGTTTCAAATAATATAATAATGGGTACATTTTAAAATGATCATTTTTTTATCAAAACCTTCTCATGCAATCTTCTACCTTAGACGCCTGCCTTAACGTTAAGGCAGGTTAAAAATACATTATTAAAATCCTACTATTCAAACCGGAGAAGTGTCATGAATTTCAAACGTACCATTAGCCCAATTGGCCTTTTATTGGCCGGTATTGGCAGTATTATTGGTTCCGGCTGGTTATTTGGGCCGCTTTATGCTGCACAAATTGCAGGACCTGCGGCAATTGTGTCCTGGATTTTCGGTGGATTATTGATGATCGTGATAGCGCTTACCTTTGCAGAACTTGGGAGCGCATTTCCGGTCGCGGGTGGAATGATTCAATTTGCACAATATAGCCATGGCCCTCTAGTCAGTTTTATGATTGGTTGGATGGTGTGGATTTCGAGTGTCGCGGTTGCGCCTGTTGAAACCTTAGGAATTATTCAATATCTCGCAAATTATCTCCCAGGCTTAATGGAAAACAGAGAAGGTGCGCATCTTTTAACCTATCTCGGTATGGGGGTTGCGGCTTTTATCATGTTGTTGATGTGTGTGTTAAACTTTTATGGCGCGCAATTTTTTAGTCGTTCGAACAGTGTGATTACCAGTATCAAATTAATTGTCCCTATTTTAACGGTTATTATTTTGCTGAGCATGAGTTTTAAGAGTACCAATTTTCATGATGCAGCAAGCGGTGGTTTTGCACCCTTTGGTTGGCATGGTATTTTCGCGGCTTTACCATTGGGTGGCGTCATTTATTCTTTTATTGGATCCAATACTGTTTTGCAATTAGCGGGTGAAACCAAAAATCCGCAGTTGAGTATCCCTTTAGCATTGATTGGCTCGATGATTTTTTGTATTTTTTTATATGCTTTATTACAAGTGGCTTTTGTTGGTGCGCTTTCGCATGATGCATTTATAGAGGGCTGGAATAAATTGCATTATTCGGGTGACACAGGTCCTTTCACAGGTCTTGTGTTGACATTGGGTTTAGGTTGGTTTGTGATTGTCATTTATGCAGATGCATTGATTTCACCTTTTGGCACGGGCTTTGTTTTTACAGCATCAACCGGAAGAATTGGTTATGGGTTAAGTCAAATTGGATTTTTACCCGATACATTAAAAAAGTTAACGAAAAAAGGTGTGCCTTTACGAAGTATTCTTTTAAATTATTTCATTGGATTATTGTTATTTTTACCTTTCCCTGCTTGGCAAAAGCTCGTGAGCTTTATTATTTCTTGCTTTATTTTATCGTATATCATTGGACCTATTGCTTTGGTCGGGTTACGAAAAAGAAAACCCGACACACCTCGTCCATTTTATCTTCCTTTTGCAAATAGTATTTCTTTGCTTGCTTTTTATATTTGTAATCTTTTAATTTTCTGGACAGGATGGCAAACGGTTTCGCGCATGATGATTGCATTGAGTATTGGATTAATTTTCTTTGCTTTATACTGCTATCGTAAAAAGAATAATCTTTGGACGACCGAATGGCGAGTAGGATGGTGGGTGTTGCCTTATTTCCTGGTTCTCACGATAATTTCTTATTTAGGTACCTTTGGCGGCGGAATGAATGTCATTCCTTTCGGCATGGATTTTGTGGTAATTGCGGTATTGACTGTCGTGGTATTTTATATGGTGAATCAAGGTATACCTCATTATGAAACATTCGATTGAAACAGATATTGCAATCATCGGCGGTGGTATCGCAGGCCTTTGGATTTTAAATCGTGTGAGACAAGCAGGATTTTCTGCTGTTTTGTTAGAATGCGACATGCTTGGTAGTAGTCAAACGAGTAAAGCACAAGGGATTATCCATGGGGGGATGAAATATGCATTACAGGGGTCAGTTACGCAATCGACGAGGGCAATCGCGGATATGCCTACCCGCTGGAAAAAATGTTTAGCAGGAACTGGCGAAATTGATTTAAGCAAAGTTCCTATTTTATCATCACAACAATATTTGTGGTCCACCAAATCTTTGGCTTCAAAGTTGTCAAGCATGCTAGCAGGAATAACATTAAAAAGCGGTACTGAAACATTATCAAAAGATCAATTCCCAGAAATTTTTCGAAATGCGCATTTCAAAGGTCAAGTGATCGCGTTGGATGAAGTGGTATTGGATGTGCATGCGCTTCTATTTGCATTGATGAAGTCGCATCAAGATGTGATTTTTAAAATTGATAGGGATCAGGATGTCGTATTAGATGCCAATGATCATTTAGCTTCTTTTCGCGTTCAATCAAAACCTATGAAACCCTTAGAAGTCAAAGCCCAGAAATATATTTTTACGAGTGGTGTGGGCAATGCATTAATATTAAAAAAATTCTGCCTCACATCGTTAGAAATGCAGCGTCGTCCTTTACATATGGTGATAGTAAAACATGAGATTTCGACACCGCTTTATGGACATTGTTTGGGTTTAAGTCAAGTGCCTAGAATGACGATTACCACTCATCGTGCGCAAGATGGAAAATATATTTGGTATCTGGGAGGGCAAATTGCAGAAACGGGTGTTAAACGAGATAAAAATACGCAAATAGAAATGGCGAAAAACGAATTAAATGATATTTTTCCATGGCTCGATTTTTCAAAAGCGCAATATGCGAGTTTTATGATTGATCGCGCAGAAAATAAGGAACCCTTAGGTGCACGTCCTAGTTCGTGTTTTGTCAAAGAAGTCGGAAATATAATGATTGCCTGGCCAACAAAATTAGCTTTTGCGCCAAAGTTGGCAGATCAAGTGATGGATCTTTTACAAAATGCAAAGATAAAACCCAATCTATGTGATACGCGGCCATGTTCCGGCTGGCCTATGCCTGCTGTTGCCTCGCCTCCGTGGGAGCAGTTGTTTTAACATTTTTACCCCCTTTGAAAAAGGGGGTGAATGGTTACGTTATTTTTTTATAAACCACTAGCTTATAAAAAGGATAAGCGGCATGTGTAATTTTGTCTTCTAAACTTTCTAGTGTAGATTGATTTTCGATGGTTTTCTCAATGAGTCCTTGATTTTGCTTTTCAAAAAAAAGATATTCAGCATCCGTAAGTGTCACACCAACCTCTCGTACGGTTTCTGTACCATGCAACAAATAAGCCGTTCGATGATGATCTTTTCCGATTAATACAATTTTATTTGCAAAAAGATTGTCATGTTTGACGGTATCGATGCTATGAATATCTTCGAATAAATAAAACAAGATTTTGAATTTTTTTGTAATAATATCTGACTGTTCGACAGTGGTTAAATAACGATAATCTTTTTTAAACGTTTCTCTGAAATCTACATTTTTTGAAAAATAACTGATGTAATCAAAACCGAGATCAGCAAATTTTTTATGTTGCATGCCATCAATAAATATAAAATCTGGTTTTTTTAAAACGATATCGTCCACAACAAGGTGCATTAAAAAATTTTCATCTTCTATTAAATTTTTTGAATAGGGTTTTTTAGAGGATCGTAATGTTTGTAAGATGCCAGGTAAAACAGGTATATGTGCAAAACGAGATGCAAGAATAGTGTTTGAATAATCAATACTAGGCAAAGTATTATAAAGATTCGTTGTGAGGAAATAGACAGTCTTATTTTTTGTATGATAATTCATAAATGCAATCAAATGTTGTAATAAACTTTTAAACATAACGCCTTGATGATAGTTATATTTAACGAAATTGAAGGGTGCATAAAACAGGAATAATGCTAATAAACTGGTAAATAACCATTCGTATAGATTTTTTGAAATTTTTTTTAAAAATAAACCAAATAACAAGACATTTAGCAAAGATGCAATCGATAAAGCAGGTAAATAATGATAATGCCACGTGTTTCTTTGAATGAGATAAAAACATAAGGAACCGATGAGACTCAACCATAAAATGCTACCTAATTCTTTATAAGCATTTTCTTGATATTGCAATAGAAAAAATATCAAAGTAAAAAAACAATAAAAAATTGGGCCATTGAATATTATTGTTCTCCATGCTTCAACGTCGAATCCTTTTGAATAAAAATATTTAGTTAAATAAGGAATCATTGTATAAACAAACTGAGGGTGAAACCTAAAAATAAAGATGATATACCCGAGAATAAACAGAAAAATGACGAGCGTTTCGATTCGACATATATTGAGAAGCCTTCGTGTATGCCAGATATAGTAGAGTTCAATTAAGCCAAATGTGACTAAAAAATAAGGTTTAATGACAAAGCCCATGCCTCCGCCAAGACTGATAAGAATGGTATAAATAGAGTTTACGGTGTAGCCACGTAGTCGTAAAGAAACAAATAAAAAATAAGGTAGTGTAAAAATCAAAAATAAATGTTCACGTTCTCCAATAAAATATTGTGGTAATATCAATAAAATGAACGCAATGGTACAAATAAAAAAACCCGCAAGGAGGGAGTTCTCTTTTGAGAAAATTTTACGAGTTAAAAAATAGCAAGCACATAATGAAATCGACGCGAGCAAAAAAACATAAAATTTAAATGCAAAGATAATCGTGGTTGAGAAAAACTTCACTAAAAAATGCGGAGGTGCATAAAGATAAAGTGTGAATGGCAAGTTGACATCAAAAAAATCATTCACATAAGTTCCGTGAGCCAAAAGACGTTTGGCTGCATGTAAACACCAACTATTATCTGAATTCAAGAGAAAAGCGGATTGATTGATCCAGGCAATCAGATAAATGCAGAAAAGGGAAAACAGTAGTAATATATTTTTATATCTATTCACCCCCTTTGAAAAAGGGGGTCGCCATGCGCTTTTTGCATGGCGGGGGGATTTTACAGCTTGCAAAATCCCCCCGCCTCGCAATGCTCGTCGACCCCCTCTTTCAAAGGGGGTGAATAGATACTCAAACGGTTGTGTATTCATTTTCGAAAGCCTGCGATAATCTTTCTTGATAACGAGAAATATCATTGAACCATGCGTCTAATAAATGCAATTCTTCTTTTTGAATTAATTTTAATTCAATCATTTTTTGATAGCAGCTTAGCATGTTTTTCTCAATATAATTAACGCCAGATTTTAAATCTAAATTATTCAAATACTCACAAAGTTTTGCATTATGTAAGTAAAGGTCCATTTCAAGCTTAAAATCATGCATCAAATCATGCGCATTTCTTTCTTGGTACACCGTAGGTTTCGTAAAAAGTATATACCAATCATTCGTCCAAGCTACTCTTGTTGCAATCAAACCACGCCAGATATCAGTCAAACGTGCATTACAAGTAGATGGTAAATACATCAATGGGAACGCCTCCTTAAAAAAAAGCGTACTTTGCGTATTGAAAGGACAATAGGTACCGTTCCCTACGGCAAAATCGTCCTTACCCTGGAAATAAATTGGAAGCGATTGTGTTAAACGATAAATAGCATCTACATCGGGATTTTCATCTGCTAAACCTTGTTGGATGGGACAGCGTACGGATTTTTTTTCAAGGGTCGAAATTTCTGGAATTGCGTTTTTGATATGATCCAAGGGAAATCCACGCGGCCAAATATTTTCACTCGTGAAATATTTGTAAATATTCACCCAGTTTTTATTTCTCAATACATACGCATTAGGATTAAGATTTTTTTCTTGAAAAAAAATATCCAAAGGAAAATTATCATCGTCGGATTCAAAAATTATTTCAGCACCATTTTTTATTGCGAGGAGATATCCAATATTTTTTCTTGTGTAACTATTATGCGGTAACAATCCACTTAGGGCGAAGGGAAGTTTTGCTTGATCAGTCAGACTATAAAATTTACATTCTTTTAAAGAGAAATCTTTTGGGGTTTTTACATCCCCTATGAGATAAAAATCAATCGCATTTTTTAAAGCACTTTCTGCGAATCTTTTTAATGCTTGATTGGGAGAATAGATTGATGTGATGACAAGCGCACGTTTCATAAACGAATTTCCTGAAAAGAAAATCTTTTCCATGTGTAAAACAGAAGCGTTTGTAAAGCATTGGTGATAGATTTCAAACGAACACTTTTTGATGGGCTGCGATAGGTAATCGGAATTTCAATTTGTTTGTAATGACGCAGTAAATATCGCAGTTCCGTTTGATAGAAGTGCGCAGTCGATCGAAGTGGATACTGAGTGAATTGTGACACCACATCTCGAGAAAAACCTTGAAAACCCGATGTCATATCTTTTAATCGCGTCCCTAACAACAAATTGGAAATCAGTGTCCCTGTGTAAGATAAAAACCGACGCATGAATGGAGATTCTTCATTCGATCCCCCAGAAATATTTCTAGAACCGAAAACACATTCATATCCATTCAAAAGTAATTCAATAAAACGCGGTAATTGATTAGGATCATGTGATAAACCAGCATCCATTTCAATCATAAAATCATTACCTGCTTTATAAGCTTCTTTAAATCCGCGAATATAGGCATCCACAACATTTTTATTTTCTGGTGCAAAAATAGTGATAAAGCGCGGATCTTTTTCACTGAGTGTTTGGCATAAGGACAATGTATTATCTCTCGAGGCATTGTCAACAATCAAATAAACACGCCCATGTTTTAAAAAATCTAATGTGATTTTTAATTGAGACACAAAAGGTTCAAAATCATGCGCTTCATTTGCGAGTGGTATTACGATAGCGAAAGATTTTTCATGATGCATTTACATTTCTCGTACAATTTCACAAAAACTTGCAAAACGTGAAGGATGTATCTTATTTTCACGTACTGCTTGATCAATAGCACAATCAGGCTCGCCTAAGTGCTTGCAATCGCGAAATTTACAATAACCAAAGTACGGATGAAATTCAATGAAACCTCGGATAATATCATCAAATGGCATGGGGCCGAGTTCAAATTCACGGACGCCAGGGGAATCTATGAGATGACCACCTTCTGGCAGATGATATAAATGTGTCGTGGTGGTGGTATGTTTCCCAAAACCACTGGTAAGAGAGGTATCTGCGATTAAAATATGAGGATCATGCGTGAGTGTTGCAATGATAGAGGATTTCCCAACCCCGGAAACACCGACTAATACCGCTATTTTATCTTTTAAAGTATGACTCAAAGATTTTAAGCCTTCCGATAAATAAATACTGGAATAAATAACGGGATACCCAATTTTTTCATAGAGGGAAAGCACCTCTTTCATTTCCGCCAATTGACTTTTATCGAGTAAATCAATTTTATTTAATAATATCATCGGTTGGATGTTTAAATTTTCTGATGCAATGAGATAACGGTCAATCAAATACAAAGAAAAGAGCGGTGGTGGTGCTGTCACAATAACAATAGCATCTATGTTTGCTGCAATGAGTTTTTGCTTTTTACTGTTGCGTCGTGCTAACACTGATTTTCGGGGTAAAACGGAAACCACGACTCCCGTATGGTTTTTTTCAAGCCGCCACAGCACATGATCTCCAGTGATGCAAGGTTCCATGTTTTTGCGCAAATGACAACGAATGGTTTTGCCTTCACTATCTTCAATCAATGCATTTGCGCCAAAATGCGCAAGCAGCAAACCTTTTTGTTCTGTGCCGTCCAATTTTTCCGTATGAATGTAGGATTTTTTTGGATGCGGCTTTTTTTTTGACATAGCATTTCCCGTCACTTTGTTGTCATGCCAGCTTAAAACATGCTGGCAGGACAGAATTAAATTATGCGTCGATCCCTCAGCCCTTGGAGTGACAATGCGTGGGATAACACATTCATTTTTTTCTAAGACCATATCTTTCTGTATAATGATCTTTTATCTCCTTTGCCTTCCGGTGTCTTTCTTCTGACGTAGGTTTCTTTTTAAATGCTTTGGTTAAAGTATCTACGGGGGAGCTCCAAAAACTGGGATTCTTTATCTTATTTTGTTTTTTTTGGTAATCTGTGATTTCTAGAATTTCTTGATTTGTAAAATATTTCTTTCGGTATTGTTCTTTAGTCACACCTAATGCTGCTTGTATTTTCTCATTTCTATAATAATCGAGATCGACATCCACCAGTTTTCTGCATTTATCCTTCATGATCAGTTCTTTTTCTATGTCGCATTTATCCTCTTTAACAGGCTCTGACTTCTTTTTAACAATTTTGGGTTCTTCTTTTTTGACAGGTTCTGGTTTTTTTTTCATATCCCTGATCTCATCTTTGGAAACCCCAGTAATCCAACTTGCAATGGTTGGATTTGTTTTACGGCTCCAGAATTTTGCATCTTCTAGATCGTTCTTTTTTTCTTCCTCACGCTCTTCTCTCTGTTTATCTACGAAACTACTAATACCTTCTTGATAACTTTGAGCGGATTTTTTTCTTGTGCCTGTCATACATTTTCCTTATTGTACCTTTCTATACTTTTTATAATCTCTGTTTTCGCCGCCTCCGTATTATCCCACCCATCCGTTTTCACCCATTTACCCGGCTCCAAATCTTTATAATGTTGGAAAAAATGCTCGATGGACGCTAAAAGTTCAGGACCAAAATCATCGGGTTTTTGAATATGTTGATAACGGGGCGTCAATTTATTGATGGGGACCGCGAGAATTTTAACATCTATGCCCGATTCATCCGTCATACGTAACATACCGACAGGTCGGCAACGAATCAAGACCCCGGGTGCGAGTGAAAAAGGTGCAATCACGAGTACATCGGTTGGATCTCCATCTTCCGATAACGTATGTGGAATAAATCCGTAATCACAGGGGTAATGCATGCTCGTTGCGACGAATCGGTCTACCATGAGCATCCCTGTTTTTTTATCGACTTCGAATTTGATAGGGTCACTGTGAGAGGAAATTTCGATAATGACGTTCACATCATTCGGGACGTCTTTTCCTGGGGTAAGGTGTTCTAATATCATGTTTAATCCTTCTGATGAATAGATTGAAGATTTGGGTATAGTGCTTCTCGCTCATCAAACACAAAACAAGCGCCGTCATAATGGGCGCCGCCCACTTTCGCAAAATATTGCAAAATCCCCCCATCGAGTTGATAGACTTCAGAGAAACCCTTGTTCATTAAGTATAAACTTGCTTTTTCACAACGGATGCCGCCTGTACAAAACATCACGATGGGTTTTTCGGGATTTAATGGAGCTACCGCCCGCGTAAATTCACTAAAATCTTCGATGTTTAAATGGGTCGCTTTTGTAAAGGTGCCATAGGCAATTTCATAGAGGTTTCGCGTGTCTAAAAGGATAAGGTCACGATTTTCATCCAATAGTTGCTTTAAAAATTCTCCTGAAATGGTAGGTGCACGTTTTTTTTCGGGATGAATATCCGGCTGGCGAAAAGTAATAATTTCCTTTTTAATCATTACCTTAAGACGTTTATAAGGAATACGCTCCGTGATGGTTTCACGAAAAGTGAGCGATTTAAATGGATCAGGAAGCGCATTTTTAAAAGTGGCGATATTTTCGTCCGTGCCGGAAAGATTGATATTGATTCCTTCTTCACTTAAAAGGATAGTACCTTTGAGCAAGCGGCACAGTTCTGAAAATAGACTCTTCCATGCCGAAAGCTCGGATAAAGAGATAAATTTATAACCAGCAATATGTCGTATTTTCATCGTAATTATATGTATAAAAAAAGCGAAAAAGTGTGCCAACTTTACTTGAGAATTGGTAAATCGTCAAACGGGATGCTTCCATATTTTGTCTTGAGTCCGTAAAATACATAACTCATTAGTTATGTCATGCCAGCATGTTTTAAGCTGGCATCCAGAAAGGCTCTGCTGGATGCCAGCTTAAAGCATGCTGGCATGACATATATTCTAGAATTGAGAGGTTCCTCCATGGATTGTTTGTTTTGTAAAATTGTAAAAGGTGAAATCCCTGCAAAAATTATCTATCGCGATGATTCCGTGGTCGCATTTGATGATATCAATCCAGAAGCACCGCAACATAAATTAATTGTTCCCGAAAAACATATTTCCACCTTAAACGACTTGCTATCCTCAGACAATGAATTAATAGGACACATGGTGCAAACTGCTAAAATGTTAGCAAAAGAATTGAATATCTCGGAGGAGGGATATCGTGTTGTGATGAATTGTAATGCGGGCGCAGGCCAAACAGTGTTTCATGTACATCTTCATTTATTAGGCGGACGTCATATGACGTGGCCGCCGGGATAAAGGTTCCGTAATGGAAAGTTATTTTAAAAATATTATAGAAGCCATCGGCGAGGACGTAAATCGAGAAGGGTTAAGGGATACACCCAAACGTGCGGCAAAAGCATTTGAGTTTTTGACGCATGGCTATCATCAATCTGTGGAACAAATTGTTAATGGTGCCTTGTTTAACGCAGATAATGAGGAAATGATTATCGTCAAGAATATTGAACTTTACTCATTATGTGAGCATCATTTATTACCTTTTATTGGGAAATGTCATGTGGCTTATATCCCTCGTGGGAAAATTATTGGATTATCGAAGGTTGCTCGATTAGTCGATATGTTTGCAAGACGTTTACAAGTTCAAGAAAAACTCAATAAAGATATTGCAGAAGTCATGATGAAAATTACGAGCGCTTGGGGAGTCGGTGTTATCATTGAAGCGAGTCATTTATGCATGATGATGCGTGGCGTTGAAAAGCAAAATTCCGTGATGACAACTTCTGTGATGTTAGGCACTTTTCGTGAAGACACTCGCACGCGCGCAGAATTTTTAAGTTTGGTGAACAAACACATATGAAAAAAAATGCTTTGACTCTTAGTTTTGAATTTTTTCCGCCAAAAACCTCAGATGGTATTGCGACTTTAGATAATACCGTCAAAGAACTGATTACTGTGAACCCCGATTTTTTCTCTGTGACTTTTGGTGCTGGGGGTTCCACCAGGGATGGCACCTTAGAAACAGTGAAAAAATTGCAAAAAACAAAAATCTCGATTGCACCCCATTTGGCATCGGTGGGTTTGACACGAGATGAAGTCAAAGCCATTATAAAAAATTATCAGGATATTGGAATTAAACGCGTCGTTGCTATTCGCGGTGATTTACCTTCGGGCATGGGACATGTCGCAGAATTACGATATGCGCATGAATTGGTGTCTCTCATTCGTGAAACTGTGCAAGATGCTTTTCATATTGAAGTTGCAGCTTATCCAGAAATGCATCCACAGGCGGCGGATGCATCACACGATTTACAAAACTTGAAGAAAAAAATAGAAGCAGGCGCAAATAGTGCGATCACGCAATATTTTTTTAATGCCGATGCGTATTTTTATTATGTGGATGCTTGTAGAAAAGAAGGTATTGCTATTCCGATTGTGCCTGGTATTATGCCGATCACGCATTTTGCTAAATTGGTGCGTTTTTCTGATATGTGTGGCGCAGAAATTCCACGTTGGATTCGACACCGTTTGGAAGTTTACAAAGATGATCCTGAAGCCTTATCCGCATTTGGATTAGAAGTGGTTTATATGCTTTGTGAACGGTTGATTTCGAATGGAGCGCCGGGGTTGCATTTCTATACCCTCAATCATCATGAGCCGTGTGTACAGTTGTTAAAATTATTAAATTTATAATAGGGTCTGTTGACAATTCTACTTGGATGGCCATAAATTGTCGATTTTTTGCGGTTCGCTGCTCACATACCAACAACGTATGTGCGCTGCGATCCTCAAAAATCAACAATTTCTGGCTCATCCAAGCGAATTGTCAGAGTCAAAACAGCAAATCATCGATGATAAAGAAAAATTATTAGCAGATCTCAACAAAGAAATCTCAAGGAAACGAAATATATTAATCAAGGGAATTGTAGCTTCAGCAGTTCTTGCCGGCGGCGCACTTGGAATGTATTACCTTAGTCATGCATTCCGTGATGCGGAGAATTACTTAGAAGATCAAAAGGATCCAAATACTTGGGAAAAACCTTGCGGAAATACTGTTGCTTGGCTAAGCAGGGAAGCCGGTGGTCCCCCTAGTACACAGGAATGTTTTTCAAGCAATCTAGTGAAAGGGATTGAAGAGCTGAATAGCAATGACATTTGGTATGACTTTTGGCAGACCTTAAAACATAAGTATCCAGAATGCTATAGCTATTGTATGAACATGCCTCAACTAAAGCCAGGATTCTATTTGTTCGTAATGATTGTTTTTCCGCTGATATCCTTGGCGTCATCCATTGGCTCTGTAATGGGTCTAAGTCGCCTCTTGGATATAGTGTTTTTAAAGGATTTGAGCCAGGACTATCAACGCAGAGTGAAAGAGTATTTGTCCGCGCACGGGCATGAAGAGATAAGCGAAGATATGACTGTTGCAGAATTAAAAGAAATCTTGACAGGGTTGGAGGAAGAACCTCAGAATATTGCTGTACTTAGTGTTTGATATATTTTATCCCCTTTTGAAAAAAGGGGATTTTGACCGAATCTCATTTTCAAACATCAAACAGCGAAAATTCTTGCAGAAATATAATTTCTTAGGTAGCCTATATGAATCTTACTATAATCTTACAAAAAGGAAAGGCTGATGGAAACCACTCGTTTATCAAGCAAAGGGCAAGTGATTATTCCTCAAAGTATTCGAGAAGCGCATAAGTGGCAGCCAGGCCTTGAGTTCAACGTGATTGATACTGAACAAGGTCTTTTATTGACACCTCGCATGCCATTTAAATCCACATCCATCGACGAGGTCATAGGATGTGTTAATTATAAAGGAAGAAAAAAATCACTTAAGGATATGGAGGCAGGAATAGCAAAAGGAGCGGAAAAACAAAAATGATTGGCATTGATACAAACTTATTAGTAAGACTTTTTGCAAACGATGATGTTTCACAAGCAAACTATGCGAGGAAACTTATCGAAAATAATACGGTATTTATTGCTAAAAGCGTCTTATTAGAAACAGAATGGGTGCTACGCTATACCTATGAGCTCAATTCTGATGTTATCTATAAAGCATTCGAAAAATTACTGGGATTACCTCATATTACCGTGGAAGATCCAGCATGTGTTATAAAAATCATGCAATGGTATCGTCGGGGTTTTGATTTTGGCGATAGCATGCATCTCGCCTCTTCAATAGAAGTTGCGGATCAGTTTGCAACGTTGGATAAGGCCTTTATAAAACAAGCTAAAAAACTCAATATCAACCTTATGTCTATCGCATAAAAGAGCCATCTCCCCATCTCATAACTTGTATGAAAAGTGCAAGAGATATATAATAAACTAGATAGTAAACTAGTTAGGAGAAGATATGTATATAGAAATTGGTGCTTTTGATGCAAAGTCTAGATTATCTAAGATCTTACAAGAAGTTAAAAAAGGTAAATGTTTTACCATTACCGTGCGCGGTGAACCGATTGCTGATTTAGTTCCGAGTGGAAGTGCAGCACAGCATGACATTAAAGCTGCAGTCGCTGATATGCAACGTATGACCAAAATACGCGGTGTTTCTAATAAAACAATCACACAATGGATAAAAGAGGGTCGTAAATGACAAGGTTAGTATTAGATGCATCCATGGCGCTCGCTTGGATTTTTGAACGTCAAAATAAAGAAGAAGCAGCGCGTGCGGAAAAGGTGTTAACAATGATCGCAGATATTGAAACCATTGTTCCTACACTTTGGCATATTGAGTTGATTAATGCATTGTTGATCGGCGAGCGTCGTAAAGTAGTCACAGAAGCGCAAATGATCGATTATCTCAACAGACTTGAAAAACTACCCATTTTGACCGATGAAAATACACTTCCGAATAGACGAGAAATGGTGATGGATCTCGCCCGTGAACATGCGTTAACGGCTTATGATGCGGTTTATCTAGATTTAGCATTACGTTCAAATGCGGTTTTAGCGACATTCGATACAAAATTAGCGAAAGCCATGTATAAAGCAGGCGGGAGTTTGATTTAGAAGGCAACGGTGGGGTAGCAGAATATAAAAAGTTAATTACTCACTAAATATTTGGGGATCTTTAATAAAAAAATCGTATCTGTTCAGCGGTTGCCACTGAACTAATCGTGCCCGTGCCCGCGTGCGTCTTTTCTCATAATTTCAATCCATCATAGATGCAGGCATCTTCCCCTGGAATAATAATTCTAATGCCTCTGTCATTGTTACATTGTGTTTTTGACAAGTAAGCAGATAGCTTCTTATTATCTGGAAGCATTTTGCCTTCTGTTGCATTAACTGCATCATTGATCTCGAGAAGCAGCAATTTCATATCGTTAGCCCATAATTGCTTGTCTTCTTCGTGAGCATAAGTTAACTCTCGAATATGATGAGTTGCGCAAGCCATGCGTACATGAATAAGTAAAATAAGGCTTCCAATGATCATGGATAAGCGTGCCTATAAAATGTGGTAAAATTCCTATTTCATCCATCGCATCAGAGCCACGTTTTTCGTGCGGATAAAAATAAGACCATAAACTGCTTGAAATGGAATGCAACCAAATAGTTTTTTTGTTCACATTTATTCCAGTTTCATCTGCATTCAATACTTTTTCTGCTAGTAATTTTGATTTTGCTTTCGCATCAAACTGCTCTAATGCTAAATAGGCTTCTTTATTGAATTAAAAATACTGCCCGTGCTAATAGGATATTTACTTTTTCTTCAAAGTAAGACTGAGCTCGTGCATAGGGTAAAAATTGAAATTGCGATAAATAAACAGCGTGTGATTTGACGCGATAACCATATTGCACACTTGTTTTAACGTAATCAGGAAATTTTGCAACATATTGTTTACCTGCTATATCTTCTAATATCTGCGCGCGATATTCTGTTATTATTTTTGAAATAATAAAATCAATTACTTGACGAGCTTTATGGCCAACTTCTTGGTAGCGACTAAGCGGTAAAATTGTTGTATCAATCTTAATATCGATGATTTCATCCGGATTCTCTGATTTTTCTAATCGAGATCCTTCATGACCATTTTGTCCGCCCGGTTTTTTATTGCTTTTCTCTTTTTGGTTACCACGTGTTCGTTTTTTATCGGCAGAAGGTGGTATGCTGCTATTATTACTATTCATACTTAAAAGACTTGAAAAGGCACGAATGAATAAAATAAGAATTTCAATTATCGCTCTAATTGCAGGTGTCAACCCTGACTCTTCTTTAAGAAGTAATTCTGCTTTATTTAAAGTTTCATTTACGCTAATTTTGTCGAGTTTCATTACGCTTTCCATTTAAATATGATAAAGTGTATCATGTGTTTTTGCATCGCTATTTTCCCCTTCTATAATCGCCGCTATTTCATTCTTTTTCTGCTGTCTTTTTGGGGCGCAGCTGAAAGGATATCCATTCCAAAATCAATCTTATTTGCTTTAACACATCATTTTTTACTTATCGTCTGATCACAATTTATTTTTCAAAATCTTATCAAAAACACTGTCAAGTAAATTTTTTATTTTTTTAGGAGAGTTTAAAATGAATTATTTTGACCATGAAAAGCTTGATGTTTATCAAGCTGCAATTGATTTAGTTATTTTAATTAATACTGTCGTAGAAAATCTACCACGCGGCAGAGCATATCTCGCAGATCAATTACAACGTGCCGGTGCTTCTGCCCCACTTAATATTGCCGAAGGAGCAGGTGAGTTTTCTACAAATGAAAAAGTTAGGTTTTATAGAATGGCTAAAAGATCAGCGACAGAATGTGCCGGTATACTTGATATTTGTCGGCGTCTTGAGATTATCGATGAAAAGAATTATTCAAAATTACGAGAGTTATTGATCAGGATAGTTGGAGTGTTGATTAAAATGGCCAAGGCTTTTGATAAAAGTCACTAGAAAAGACGCACGCGGGCACGGGCACGCTCACGGGCACGATTGGGTCAGCAGTGGCCGCTGAATAGATACAAAAAATCAATCGTATTTGTTTACAGGATTTTCCTGCGGGCTTTAATTCTTCTTTTGGGAGACTATTTTATGACCATTGCGTAATACTTTTAATTTTCTTCTTTTTTACCGGCTAAGCGCATCCTCAAAGTGGTGTATAAAATATCCCGTTGCTAATGTAACGCCCACCATAGTGCCGACTGCGAAAAAACCGGCTCCCAAACGTGGATCACTTTCGACAGATTTGATATCATTGACTGAAGTCGTCGGCTTTATCAGTGGTTTTTTGCATGGTTGAGTTGTTAATGTTCTAAAGAAAGTTTGTAGTGATCTGGGTCTCATATTCTATTTCTATCCTTCTTGTTCATCGTCCGTTAAAACAGTTCGCAATATTCTACTATGCTGGAATGGAATAATAAATATTTTTTTACCGCTTAATTGAGGGTGAGACCTGACCCTCACCACTCTACAAAACGCATCGCCTTTTGTTCTGCAATGGGGGGCATACAATCTTATCGAACAAATGAGACCAGATGTCTTTGTGAGAATGTTCCCTCCATAGTAAAAGACACAATCGACTTGACATATCGCTGCTTATTTCTATTTCTTCGATAGGTTTTATGCTTATATCGGTATGTTTTAACGCTTTAAGTAAATAACGAAATAAGCGTTCCTCTTTATATTTAAAATAAAGCTCAGGCGTGAGATCAAAAGAATTTCCCTGGTCCATGGCGCCTTGAATAAATTTCGCGAATTCTGGGTCCTTATCATCGAGTGCTTTTTGTTTCAATTCTGCTAAAGCCGGCATAAATTCCCTATAAATAAATTCACGCTCCTCTTTAGATAGCAAGCTTCCCCAGTAAACATGGCCAATATCATGTAGCCACAATAAGAATGGACCGCAGCGATAGCCATCGGCATCTTTAGGGTTCGACTTGACATTAGGTGAATAAAGCGCGACGGGATGTGCACCTTTTTCATGAAAAGCATGCCATGTCGTTTCTTCCCTCACGGAGCCGTAAATAGGATCCATTGTCACGTGTTCACCCGGCGCGACGCATTCCAAAAAGTATTCAATCAAGGTTGCCGAGGGAGCATAGTAATCCACGAATGTAAGTCTATCCAGAGGAGCATGCATAACGAACGGCATATTCCACAAAAGCACGCAAGTTGAATAATCAACATCATTGAGTTGACTCAGTTGAGTATAATCCGCCTTATGCGGAATTTTTAGCAGCCATTGTTCGGAGGGGGGCATTTTAATAATATATTCTCTTAATTTTTTTAAATGGATCTTATAGTTTATTTTACAAAAGCGGTCACTAATATTTTCCATATATCTTTTTCCAATGTCCGTCAGTTCGCCATTTTCTGATAGGCGCACCACTTCGATGGGCTTATCACGAAAAGTATCCTGATCTTCACTTCTTAAACCCGCTTTATTAACAAATTGCGCGGTGGCCGCTAAATAAGCATGCAAGGTCATGCCTTGATTTTTGGTAATGTGTTTTTTTTCAATTAAATAAGCAAGATACACTTCACAGTTTGGATCGGAAAATATAGCATTTTTATGATTCCCATTGGCAATCGCGGATATTAATTGTGAAAGTTTTTCGTCATTCGGTTTTACATTCTCCACTAACGCGCGTAATCGACTCTTACTTGCATAGCGAAGCGCATGAAAGGGTTGTGATTTCACAGGGGTTTGAACAGAGAACGCGCTTGCTCTCCGAAAAAACGATCTCTGATATAGGGGTACCATTGCTCTGCGTGACGCGGTGCGTGTTACAAAAGTTAAAATTCTTCTGACAGACATAAAAATTCTCCTCGTGAAATTACATGCGGCGTATTGGCGCATAAATTATTCTATTTGTCAAATTATTTTCAAAAAAGATACTGTTATATCATTGAAATTAAAAATAGCAGATTCAGAAATCAAGAACAGTCAAAACGTCATCGCTTTATCATCGGCACCCATGTCCGATAAAGGCTAATAAAAAGATACAAAGCCATATATCCCATTGAAATAGACACCAATAACGCATTCGAAATAGGATAAATCCACATCAACCCGGCGGTTGCAAGTCCAAAAGCAATCGTTGCTAAAAGCATCATCAAGCGGGGAAAATGTCTTTCTGCTAAATAATCTAAGCGTGACGGATAAACATATTTAATAGGGACAAAACTTAATAAAGCGAGAATAAATAAAATCATTAAATTGGTCCAAGGATCCATTTGCCAGAAAAATAAATAAAATACGGCAATATTCCAATAACTAGGGAATCCTTTAAAAAAATGATCGGATGTTTTCGCATCAATTTGCGTAAATTGATAACTGGATGAAAGGATAATCACAAATATGCAAAGATATCGCCATTCTCCGGGGATCAAGTGTGTGACGAGTAAAAAAAAGCAGGGAACAATCGTATAATTAAAAAAATCCACGATGTTATCCAACAAGGCACCGTCAATTTTTGGAACGGCGAGTTTGATTTGAATGAGACGAGCAAACATGCCATCTACTGCATCGATGACAATGGCGATACCCATGAGCCAAAAAGCAGGTAAATATTTTTCTTGAAAAATAGCAAATAAAGCAAGCACTCCTACATAGGCGCCGCTTGCGGTAAAGGCATGGACTAACCAGCCTGCGATTTTTTGACGCACCGTTACCACTGAATCATTCACAGCGTTCAAATCGGAGAACCTCCCTTTCTTTTTTTAAGCATGGCCATTTGCAAAACAAAAGCACCGAAGATGCCAGACAAAATTGATCCCAAAAACACACCCAAGCGAACTTCGGTCAGATAAATAGATTGATCGCCTTGAAATGCAAGCGTACCAAGAAATAAACTCATAGTAAAACCTATACCGCATAATAAGGTAACGCCATACAGTTCAAGCCAAGAAGATCGATGCGGTAACTTCGCCCATCCTAGTTTAATGATTATCCAGGCAAATGAAAATACGCCAAGTTGTTTCCCAATAAAAAGTCCTAAGATAATGCCAAGTGTCAGGGGTTCTAATATCGAATAAAGCGATAACCCTGCAAAGGACAATCCTGCGTTTGCAAACGCAAATAAGGGAAGAATGAGATATGCTACCCATGGATGTAGTTTTGTTTCAAGATATTGTAATGGAGAATACGATTTCTCAGTCGTCTGTTTGCGTAATGGAATGAAAAAAGATAACAACACGCCAGCGACGGTGGGATGAATGCCCGCATTATAAACACATACCCATAAAAGAATCCCCAAAAACAAATAAGGGAAAAGGCGAGGAACATGTAAAATATGATTGAATGCCCAAAGAATACAGACAATGATCAATGAAAGCCCTAAAAAACCTAACGATAAATGATGTGAATAAAACACTGCGATGATAATAATTGAACCAATATCATCAAAGACGGCGAGTGCCATCAAAAATAATTTTAAACTCATTGGAATCTTTCGATTGAATAAAGATAAAACGCCTAAAGCAAACGCAATATCTGTGGCGGCGGGAATAGGCCATCCTTTTAGAGTATCGGCATGTGAATAGTTGAATATCAGATAAATCAAGGCAGGTATTAGCATGCCAGTTAAAGCGGTGAGACCAGGCAACATAATTTTACCAATGCCGGATAATTCTCCTTCAAAAAAAGCACGCTTTAATTCCAAACCCACCAAAAGAAAAAAAACAGCCATGAGTCCATCATTGATCAAAAAAAGTAGAGATCCATAAAAATAATATTCACCGATATGCAATTGTATAGGAAGGGCTAAAAAAGCTTGATAAAAAGAGGAAAGAGAAGTGTTGTTGCAAACTAAAGCAACGAGTGCCATAAAAAACAATAAGATACCGCTAGAAGCCTCTAACCGTAAAAAGTCACGTATTATTTTGACTGGCATGTTTTAATCACCCCTTAAAATTATTCACCGCCGTGGAGCGTTAGCGACGTGGCAATCCAAAAGGCCATGTGGATTGCCACGTCGCTAACGCTCCTCGCAATGACGGCGGTGAGTAGATATATATCTTGTAATTCTTTTCATTATGCAATAAATTCACCCTCGATATCGCACAAAAAGTCGGAGGAGCATGTCAATGCCTATCATTAAGATGTCTGACCTTAAGCTAAAGGATAAGCGAGTACTTATTCGTGAAGATCTAAATGTACCATTGAAAAATGGTGAAATCACTAGTGATTTACGAATTCGTGCTGCAGTACCCACCGTGAAGCTTGCCTTAAAGGCGGGGGCCAAGGTCATATTGATGTCGCATCTTGGAAGACCGGAATCAGGTGTTTTTGATCCACAATTTTCACTCGCACCCATCGCACTTCGTTTATCTGAATTGCTCAAAATGGAAGTTCCTTTAATCCACCATTGGGTAAATGGTTTTTCCATGGGGAATCACGAAGTCGTTTTGCTTGAAAATGTACGTTTCAATAATGGAGAAACAGAAAATAATCAAGAACTTGCAAAAAAAATGGCTGCACTTTGCGATATCTATGTGATGGATGCATTTGCAACAGCGCATCGGGCAGAAAGCTCCACTTGCGGTATTGTCAAATATGCAAAAATTGCAGCCGCAGGTCCTCTGTTATTGGTAGAATTAGAGGCGTTAAAAAATATCATGGAAAAACCGAAAAGGCCTATTGTTGCAATCGTGGGTGGTTCAAAAGTATCGACGAAATTGGCACTGCTTGATTCTTTATCACAAAAAGTGGATACATTGATTATCGGCGGTGGGATTGCCAATACTTTCATTGCAGCAGAAGGGTATACCGTCGGCAGATCGCTTTTTGAGCCTGATTTAATTGATGAAGCAGAACGGCTATCCACGAATGCGAAGAAGCGTGGTGCGGAAATTCCGATCCCGACTGATGTGGTTGTCGCGGATAAATTATCCGAAGAAGCAGAAAGTTCTGTTCGCTTGGTCTCACAAATTGATGACAATGAAAAAATTTTGGATCTTGGACCGGATACCATTAAAAAATTGGTGGGCATCATTAAAAAAGCCAAAACGATTTTATGGAATGGTCCGGTGGGTGCATTTGAAGTGGAACAATTTGCCGAAGGGACCCAAGCCATCGCGAAAGCCATTGCAGAGAGTAAAGGTTACTCCGTCGCAGGTGGCGGTGATACGTTAGCTGCAATCGAAAAATATAAAATTGCTGATAAGATTGATTATATTTCAACGGGTGGCGGTGCATTTTTATCCTTCTTGGAAGGAAGAACGTTACCAGCCATCGTAGCTTTAGAAGAATTTGCTGCGACTCATGAGAAAGTAACATGAATATTCTACGACGCACAAAAATAGTTGTGACTCTTGGTCCCTCTCTCGATAATCGAGATATGTTAACGCGAGTCATTCAAGCGGGGGCTGATGTCTTTCGCGCGAATTTTTCGCATGGGACTTTGGAAACACATGAAAAACGGATTGCGATGGTTCGTGATATTGCCAAAGAATTTAATAAAGAAATCGCGATTCTTGTTGATTTACAAGGCCCAAAAATTCGTGTGGCGCGTTTTAAAAATAAAAAAGTTCTGCTTTCGGAAGGCCAAACATTTATTTTTGATACACAGTTAAATGAAGATGAAGGGACAGAACAATCTGTCAATTTAGATTATAAAAATTTACCGCATGATGTACATCCTGGTGATACGTTGCTGCTGGATGATGGACGTATTGTCATGCGTGTTGAAAAAACCGACGCGCATCGCATTCATTGTACCGTTATTGTGGGCGGTGAATTATCCAATAATAAAGGCATCAATCGTTTAGGTGGCGGTCTTTCTGCAGAAGCATTAACTGAAAAAGACCGTGTCGATCTTAAAGAAGCTGTGCGATTAAAAGCAGATTATTTAGCGATTTCATTTCCACGTAATGCGGATGATGTCAAAGAAGCACGTACGTTATTGAAAGCGGCAGGTTCCGATGCCGGTATCATCGCCAAAATTGAACGTGCAGAAGCCGTGACCCATATTGAAGAAATTATCCGTGCATCGGATGGTATCATGGTTGCACGTGGGGATTTGGGTGTGGAATTAGGTGATGCAGAATTGCCAGGTGTCCAAAAACACATGATTCATATGGCGCGTAGCTTAAATAAACCTGTTATCACTGCGACACAAATGTTAGAAACCATGACATACAATACGATCCCCACCCGCGCAGAAGTTTCGGATGTCGCGAACGCGGTTTTGGATGGCACGGATGCAGTAATGTTGTCGCAAGAAACGGCCGTGGGGAAATACCCGGATAAAGCCGTTGCTGCCATGGATCGCATTTGTTTAAGTGCGGAAAAAAATCCCAGTGCAAAACAATCCCGCCATCGATTTGAATTACATTTTAAATTTGTTGATGAAGCGATAGCGATGGCAACCATGTATACCGCTAATCATTTAGACATCAAAGCGATTATTGCTTTGACAGAATCGGGTACAACGCCGCTTTGGATGTCGCGAATTAAATCCAGCATTCCCATTTATGGATTGAGCCGCCATCCGACGACGCAACGGCGTATGGCGCTGTATCGCGGAGTTTATCCGATTCCTTTTGATGCTACGCATATCGATAGACGAATTATTAATCAATCCGCTGTGGATGAGTTAAAGGAACGTGGTATTTTGCAAGAGGGTGATTTGGTGATTATCACTAAGGGTGATTTAATTGGCATTCATGGAAAAACGAATTCTATGAAAATTATGACGGTGGGGCATTTGTCGAAGATGTCTTGATTGTCATTGCGAGGAGCGTCAGCGACGAAGCAATGACAAAGTGTTTAACACAAGGAGGTGTTATGAAAACCAAAGTCCAAATCATTTTTTACAGCATGTTCGGCCACATTTATCGTATGGCTGAAGCTGTCGAGAAAGGTGTCAAAACAGTCCCAGATGTCGATTGTGAAATATTTCGTGTAGCAGAGCTCGTGCCGGAAGATATCTTGGAAAAAAGCGGTGCCAAAGCGGCACAAAAAGCCTTTGCCCACATTCCCTTTGCCAAACCCGAGCAGCTCGCCAATGTCGATGCAATCATTTTTGGAACGCCAACCCGTTATGGCAATATGTGTGCCCAGATGCGAAATTTTCTCGATCAAACGGGTGGCCTTTGGATGCGTGATGCGTTAGTCGGAAAAATAGCCAGTGTATTTTCGAGTACAGGGACACAGCATGGTGGTCAAGAAACCACAATCACGAGTTTTCACTCTACACTTTTTCACTTGGGTTTTATCGTCGTCGGTGTGCCTTATTCAGAAAAGCGTCTCACTAATATGGAAGAAATCACTGGCGGAACGCCTTATGGTGCCACAACGCTTGCGGGAGCGGATGGTAAACGTAGCCCTTCAGCAAATGAATTAGCGATTGCGGAATTTCAAGGGAAACATGTGGCTGAAATAGCTAAGGCATTGAAAACCGGTCGGTCGCAATAAAAGTTAAATATTCCCCTCTCCAGGAGCGTTTTTTGCGAGGGGAGAGGGGGAAGGGGTGAGGGTCTGTGGTATTTCTCCTGGAGTAGTTGCTTCTTGGTTTTGGGAGAATAATGTGATTTTCGCAGGTGGATTCCGAGATGCGTAATCCATCCCGTCAACGATGCCCAAAACAGTACAGACCACGACACAAACAATAAATCCCGTTCCTAATGTGGCAAGGCCTAAAAGAAATCCTACGCTAAATCCAATGGCAGCACCCGTTGTCGCGGATTTTGCAATAGATTTTGCATAATGCTGAGCGATTTCACTTTTGCTCGGTCTTTGTACCCAAGGAATGTCATTTACAGTAACCATGGTCAAATTTGGTTGAATTTCATCTTTTAAAAGCGGAAGATTGATAGATATTTTATTTTGGTTCTCTATGAATAAATTTTCAAATTTTTGTTCCAATATTTCAGATTGCATATAGGAAAAAAATTCTTTTTTTGTTTTTTTCAATGTCTTTAAAGAAAATGTATCGTAACGATCATCAATCTTTTTTCTATAAAAATGATGACTGTAAAGAATACCTGTTTTTTTATTCTTATCATTATTTTTCATGATGGCGATAAAAAAAAGGCTTGGGTCATCTTCTGCAACGACAGTTGTCATCCCACATCTTTGATTAAAATGATTCAGATAAGAAAAGCTCACTCTATAATAGTCCATACAAGTGATTTCATTGACAATGTCTTCAAAAGGTCCACCAAAAAAATCGCCTTGTGTATATTGGCTTCCTTCTTTCATCCAGCCGCGAAAATAATATCTTTTTTGCGTTGGCGATGTCGTAAACATCTTTACGCCACCACGGTTGATATCTATTTCTACCGCGCGATCGACTTCCTTGGGAGGGTATTTTTTTTGTGTGAAGAAAAAAAGCGTTTCTTTGCTATGTTCTTTTTCATCGATAATTTTGCGTGGTAAACAAGACAAAAAACGTCTTCGATAGATATTACCTGGAAATCTTCGTTCTGCAAGCCATAGAATCCCTGTTTCATAGTTGTCGAAATATAGCGCTTTTGGCATCAAGCTCCTCGTTTTTTTGACAAATAGTTATGCATTGTATGATTTTTTTAATTAAAAATCTATCGCAATGTTTTCGCGAGCCGCAAAAGCGCGTCATGAAACTCTTTTAATGCATAAATAAACATCGCAAAATACACAAATCTTTTGTCATTATTGATGAGTTCTAATCGTAAAGGCGTCAAATGCTTAAAATCATTTTCGATCTCTGTGATTTCTGCATAAAAATCTTGAATGTTTTCAGTCAATTTTTTTAAATCGAGGACGGTTGCGAGTGCGGTGATAAATTTTTCGATTTTGACTTGTGACCGTTTCAACGGTTTTTGAATTTGATTCAGTAATTCTGGATCGTATTCGTAACGTGCGGCATGATGAAGCGTAAATAATATTTCACTGATTTGATTCATTTTCATAAAAAAATAACGATGTCCTCTTTGAAGCGTAATATCAAATCCAATGGAATAAATCCATAGTGGTAAATGTTCGAGTTCTTTTTCGAGACGAATTTTTGCGATTTCCGCCCGTTTCGTATTTTCTCTTAAAAGAAGGGATACAATACTTGAAAAATACAATGTAAATGACTCAAGAACAGGAATCAATGTTTCTCGAAATTCACGATCGACACGATCAGGAAATATCAAAAGATTAACAACAATACCAATTAACGCGCCGATCGTGATTTTGAATGCGCGCAAATAAAGCTCATCCATATTTGAAAATATTAAAGTAGCAATGGCGACCACTATTATTAAAATTAAAAAATGTAACAAACCTTGATAAAGTGCGCTGCCTCTTTGTGTAAGCATCACAAAAAATGTGCTCGCCATGATCCAGCCTTCTGGTTTTGTTGAAAGATAAGCACTGGCAAAAAGCGCGAATAAGAGCGCGATAGTCACACGAAGAATGTGTCTTACTTTATTTGAGGTAAACGAGAATTTTGCCATATTAAATTACTCGACTTTTCAATTTCATCCCCTAATGCATAAAGGTCTTGAATAAAAAATATAAAAACAATCGGATCTCGGACGATAATTTTTAATGTATGTTGATAGAGTGATTCGAAAGCATGGATTTGTTGAAGTAAATGGTCGGTTGAAATTAAAGAACGATGAAAAAAAGATTTTCCCAATTGATTAAGCAAATGCGTAGAGATATTCTGAATCGTTCTTAATTCTCGTGCACAAATTTCAAATAGTGCATAATCTTGAACGCGATATCGTAATAGATGTAGGGAAAATACGATTTCGTATAAATGTTCATAAATATCAATCAGTGGCTTAAATTCGCGGGCGCGTTTGGTTCTTTTTCGGGCTTTTTGCAAACTTAAAAAAAATGCGGTTCGTCTTTTATAAAAAAGTTTTGCGTACATAGGTTGATTTTTTAAAAAATCTTCTTTTAGATAGGCATAAAAAAATGCTTCTTGTAATTTTGCCAGCGTAAAAAAAACCCGCGCGAAACATTTTTTTCGGCTATGCGTTTCAAATTTTAAAAATAATTTTTTAAAAATGGGATTGTTCCTCTTTCTTGATATTTTGCCAATAAGCTTTTTTCAATAAAAACGTTAAAATAAATAAGATACATAAAAATCCAATGACCCAAAACCCTAATCGGTGTTGCGTGACCGCGTAAGGTTCGGCTGCGTAGCTTAAAAAATTGACGATATCCGTGGCCATTTGGTCGAATTGATCTCCCGTCATGGATCCTTGTTTTTGTAGTTCGACAAGATCATACCATTGAAACGTGTGTTGATACACGCCAGCTGCCATTTTAATATTGGGTGCAAGCATTTGTGTGCCTTGGAAACTTGCAAACATATCCGGCATGGCTGTATTGGGATAGACCAGATTATTAAATCCCGTTCTTGAAGATTTATCGATATAAAAACTATGGATATAAGTATAAATCCAATCTGCACCACGCACATCAGCTTCTAAAGATAAATCTGGCGGTTTTTCATTAAAAGGCCATTGTTTCACATGAAGCGGCATTCTTTCATAGGTGATGCCAGCTTCTTTTGCAATAGGATCATAACGTAAATAGATGAGCGCGTGACAAGCGATACAGATGGTTGAAAAATACTTCGCACCGCGTTTGATGGAGGCGGTGTCGTGTATATTGACGGGTGCTTTTGCTAATTCCATAGTCACTTCAGTGGCAAAGAGGGGGGAGGT
>Ga0207091_1012_pt1 | contig 41886 bp, 48 predicted proteins | sample Alteio_BWMinHeat_47_FD_153534 | JGI IMG/M metagenome (GOLD analysis project Ga0207091, IMG submission 153534) | Enriched cells from forest soil in Barre Woods Harvard Forest LTER site, Petersham, Massachusetts, United States -... | ecosystem: Environmental > Terrestrial > Soil > Temperate forest >... | reverse complement strand
AAAGCTCATCCAAGCAAAGTATTTCGGCAAGATTCGCAACGATGTAGCGCTAGGCGACTGCTCTGTGAACCAGTTGAAACTCAAAGCCGACGAGAGCGACCCGACCGAATCCTAAGCACCTACCGAACGACCACAGGCGAAAACCTGCGGGTTATTCCTAACCAAACCGAACACGCACAAATTCTTTTGTCCGATGAGTTTTAAGAATGATGAAGATTCACAAAAAAAGGAGAAACACAATGAGCGCGACAGAAGCAGTGAAATCATCAAAAGAATACTTGAGCATTCCTATTGTGGAGTTGATTGAATCAAGTACGAATCCTCGCAAGGTGTTTGACGAGGAGCGGCTTGAGGAACTGGCCGGGAGCATTCGCAGCAAAGGCGTCCTCTCTCCACTCCTCGTGCGGCGAGTCAACGGACACTTTGAGATTGTGACGGGGGCACGGCGCTATCGCGCCGCGCAGCGTGCAGGGTTGGACGAAATCCCCGTTCGCATTGGAGCATTCACCGATGAGGAGGCCCTTGAAATTCAAATCATCGAGAATATTCAAAGAGCCGACGTGCATCCGTTCGAGGAAGCGCAAGGGTTTCGCGCTTTGTTGGACAGAGAGGGTGCGGATTACTCCATTGAGAAGATCGCAGCGAAAACGGGAAAGGCTGCTTCGTTCATCGCTAAACGCCTCAAGCTCTTGGACCTCACACAACCCGCAGCCGATGCCTTCACCGCTGGACACATCGGTGTCGAGCACGCCTTACTGATCGCAAAGCTTGCGCCCGAAATGCAGGAGAAGGCCCTGTCTCATTGCTTCGACGGCTATTTTGCCGCGAACGACTCAGAGCGAAGCCTTGTGCCCGCGAGTAGATTGCAGGCGCGGATTGAGCAAAACGTCTATCTCAGCCTCAAGTCAGTGCCGTTTTCGAAGGAGGATGAGAGGCTTTTGCCGGAAGCCGGAAGTTGCGCCAACTGTCCGAAGCGCACCGGATTCAACACGCTACTCTTCTCGGAGGTCAAGGACGATATGTGCTCTGACGCCGGGTGCTTTAATCGGAAACTGGACGCGCACATCACTCAACGTATAGAGAAGATGCCGAATCTCGTCCTGATTTCGGAAAAGTACACCATCGCAGGAGAGACGCCGATTATTCCGCGCCGCAACTACGTCGAAGTCGTTACGCGGAAAGCAAAGAAGGGGAAGGAGGCCAGACCCGAACAGCGCCTCTGTGATCACCTCAAGCCTGCCATCTATGCAGACGGCATGGAGAAAGGCCGACTTGTTAAGGTATGCGCAGACCGAACGTGCAAAGTTCACTTCCGCGAGCAACAACAGCAGGATAAGCAGCGCCTTCAATTCAAAGCGGAAAAGACAGCCGCAAACCGGAAGGCAAAGCAGACTATTTCCTTCCGGCACCGCCTTATGGCCGACGTTCTCAAACGTGTGAAGCCGCAATTTGGAACCGAAGAGATGCGGATGGTGGCATGCTTTGCGTTGCGCTCCCTGCCACACGAACTGACGTGCCGGCTTGCAAAGCGGCACGGTTTGCAAAACCCCAAAGACCCTCGCGATTATCAGATGGCCGAGAAGGCCCGGACACTTTACAAGAAGGCGGATGGTGCTGGATTGGCAGTGCTCATCTTCGAGTCAATGCTTTTGGGCTCCGCCGAAAGGACGACCGAAAACAAAGAGGATGACCCCCTGAGCATCGCTGCCTCTCTCTTCAAAATCGACACGAAGGCTCTCAGGGCCAGTGTCGCTAAAGAGGAGCAAGAGAAAGCGCGGAAAAAGGCCAAGAAAACCGCAGCCAATGAGAAGCCAAAGCCTACGGGGAAACTCGGTCGCAAGTGACCTAACGGGGCAAGGGGCTGTCCTTCCCAGGGCAGCCCCATTATTCCCCGGTCTTGTGTGCGACCGCTCGCTCGCCCTCGCGGATGAATCTTCCATCGACCAGCGTCACAGGGTAGCGCTCGCCGGACGGGGTCACTTCCACGGTGGCCTTCAAAGTGGGATCGTATTCGTAATAAGTCCCGTCTGGCAGACTCCCTGTAGGCCCACCTTGCAATCCGGTGAGACTCCCAAGAACTTCCGCTAGCCGCCGTCGTTCCGCTTCGCTCATCTCATCGTAGGCCGCCATGCATGCCCCCATGTTATCCGGCTTGAATTCGCGAGCTTGGTATTCCTTCCTTCGTGAGTAAAAAGGTGACTAATCGGGGTTAAAAAGGGCATTCATCGAACAACCGCGGACACCTGCGAGCGGACCCTCTCGCGTAAGTGAGACGCGAAACCCCTCACTTACTAGGGAACATCGAAACGGCAAAACCGGAGAAAGAATCTTTCGCCAGAGTTAGAGGTGTATCCCCGTACCATTGACCGCCTCACAAACGAATGTCACCATGTTTTTGGCCCATTTCGGAGCGGTGACTGTTGTTACCCGAGGGACCCAGGCCAGCTAATGGAGAAACCGGACCCGTACGGCGAATGGGTGCTATTTGGGACGAATCAAGAACCGGGGGAAAAGCCTCTTTCGGTGGACGAGGATTTATTGGCTGCTGCGCGGGAAGCATGGCCTCACGTCTTGGCCCATGCCCCGCCGCGAATTGATCGACAAGGAATCCGGGCCGAACAGGACAGCGCTCGCAGCCGACGTTTGGGAGAGGGTGCTCCGTTCGGTTGTGAAGACCCGCCAACGTAGCAGAGATCATCAGCCGCCTATTTCCGACCTGCAATCCTACCTGATTGGTGCTTTCCACCACCGATTCAATCGAGTATTAAGGAACGAGCACAAGAGACAAGAAACGATTGAACTGGTTGCTTCGACCGTGGATCTTGAGTTGATTGAAGGCGCCCTTGACACAAAATGGGCGGGCGAACTAGAACGCGCAATCACTCTCAAGCAGATAACAAACCGTATGGATGGATGGACGAGAAAGGTTTGGCAGGCACGTCAATACGGTTATTCATGGAAGGAGATTTCGACGTGGTTAGGAGTTTCCGAGGAACAGGCACGGAAGAAATTCGAATATAATTTGGAAAAGCTAAGGCAGAGTATTGTCCGGTTGTTGAAACGAAAAACTCTGCGACCTGTGGTTTGAAAAGATGCGTTGGCATCTTTTTGATTTTACATTGTGACCCTGCAAGAGGAGAGACGTTTGAACCCAAGAGGATATTCTGCGAGAGACGAACAGCGACTCTTGGACGCACTTGGCCGTGGCCTGGTCAGGGAGTTTCCAAATCCCGAACGCAGCGGGTGTCCCGGCCCGGACGTTCTGAAGAGAATCGCTTCTCGAACGATGCCACTCGACCAAGCTGAAAAGTGGCTCGATCATCTCGGTTCTTGCAGCCCCTGCTATAGCGACTTTTCTGAATTCCGAAAATCCCATGAAATCCGCAAGAAGCGGACACTGTTAGCAATCGCAGCGAGCATTTTGATTGTTGCTGGTATCTCCGGTTGGGTCTTGTTGCAAAGGCATAACGAAACTCTGGTGGCTCAAACCGCCGTGTTGGATTTAAGGAATCGCTCCCTACCCCGAGGCACTGAAGCGAATCCAGTTGAGCCGCCCTTGGTGGTCAGTCGCGCCGCCGCGCATTGGAACATCTTTCTCCCATTTGGCAGCAACGACGGTCCGTACGACATTCGTCTATTGGCGGGCTCGGGAGAATTACTCGTGTCGACAAAAGCAGACGCGAAATTGACAGACGGCGTTGCTGTGATTCAGATATCGGTGGATTTATCCTCCCGTTCCCCTGGGCAATGTGTTTTGCGACTGACAAGAAATGGGGCTCAAGAGAGTTCCTATGTAGTTGAGTTGCGTTGAGGAGACTGAGCGGCCGCATTAGCAAGCAAAGATCTGGAAGGACACTGGGATGCGCCTGGTTTTCTGCTTGCTTTCGAGGCGAGGCTAGCGTACTTAGAGAAGATCCCAGCCACCGAGGTAAGCGATGGAAGTACGTGCACCCAAGGGACAATACCGGGTAATCGGACTGGATCCAGTAGACACCCTCACATGGCCAAGCGGCCCTCTCCGGAAAGACTGCGAAACTTTCGACGAGGCACTAGATTTGGCTGCCAGCAATGACGAGTTGTATCTTCGGATTTATGTTTACAACGACAACGGCGAGATTCTGCATGAGGCTGGCTGCTATCGAGAGCAGCTCAAAAGGATTCATGAGCTAGAGGAACAACGTCCCGGAAGAGCCCAGGACGAACCTCCCAAAACATAAGGTCATCGCTCTCAAAGGACCGATCTTTGCTTACTCTCCCAAGCCTTGATTGGGGGCGAAACCCAACTCCCGATAAAAACGGGCAACCCATCTTTTCGCTCCGTTCTGCCTGCTTAGGGCTTGTTGTGTCTGTTGTGTCATAAATTATTCGGTCGAGTTAATTCTGTGTTCTGAGCATACGATCGACCGATCGGCTCATTTGTTTCAAAATAAATCCAGGCGCCAAGCGATTCATCATTTTGAGCTGATTTGCCTGACCTGGACGAATTTCAAATCGATCGGTTTGCATTCCTTTGACGGCGACTTTAACCATGTCTTCCACCTTCATGATAGAAGCGCCATTCATGTCTTCAGCATTAAAGTCATCCAAGAGTTCGGTTTGTGTCGCAGGCGGTGCTAGGTCAAATACCTTCACTTTGGTGTTTCTCAGTTGCACACGAAGAGACTCGGTGAACGAATGCAGACCGGCCTTGGCGGCGCAATAAACCGGTGAAATGGGCAATGGAACAAATGCCAATCCCGACGAAACGTTCATGATTGCCGCCTCTGATTTTGTTTTCAAATGCGGCAAGAATTGTTTCACCATGCGAATCGGCCCGCTCAAATTGATTTCAATCTCTCGAGTGATGTCTTCGAGGCTTCCAGCTTTGTCGTGAATATTGATCTCGCGCATGATGCCGGCGTTGTTGATCAAAATATTGAGCTCAGGAAATTGTTTGGTGACCTCTTCGTAAAGAGTGGCGATCGCTTTCGGATCGGAAACGTCGCTTCGAAAGGTGTGAATTTTTTGGAAAGGCCGCTTTCGCACGGTCCATCTTAGCTTGATCGCGGCCCGTGATAAGAATCGTGTTACCAAGCCCCGTGAGTTGTTTGGTGAGTTCGTAACCGATGCCGCTGGCACCGCCGGTGATCAAAATCGTATTGCTCGTGAGTTTCATAATTAAATACCTCCTAAGGTATGTAACCATTTACAAATCGCACTCCACGTCGACGAGACGGCTCACAAGGTTGATGGGCGGTCTTCGAATAAACGCTGAGTAAGCTCAATCAACTTTGTAAACGCGGCCGGTTTGCGCGCCCAAGATGGAGCGTTTGTAGGCTTGTCCAACTTTCCATCCTTCGACCGGAATCATCCCGGTGAAGAACTGGGCAAATTGAGATTCGGATTCTTTTAGCATCGTGGGACTCACCACATTGATACGCAGTCCCTTAGGAAGCTCAATTGCGGCAGCCCGAACAAAAGCTTCTAGCGCGCCCGAGACGGTTGAAGCCGCGACGCCGGCGATGATCGGATCGTCATTGAGAATGCCCGAAACCAAAGTGAAGGATCCTTTTTCTTTGATGAACGGGATCGCCTCCTGAACCAGATTGATCTGACCCATGAGTTTGCTTCCCAACGAAAACTGCCACTTTTCAGCGTTGAGTTCCGAAAGCGGAGCAAATGCGACTTGGCCTGCTGCAATGGCCACGGCATCAAACGAGCCGACGGCTTGATAAAGCTGCCTGACACTTTCGCGGTTCTCGATCTCGACTTGAAAATCGCTAGATTTGCGTCCGACCTTGACTATCTCATGGCCAGCACCCGCCAATGCCTTTTGAACCAGTTCGCCGATCTTTCCGTTTGCGCCAATCAGAATTATTTTCATAAAAACTCCATTCTCGTTTCTGATCTCAGGATTTCTTTATTCACTTTCAATTTAGCGGGCCAATCCGCCAGTAGTGTCGAGCACTTGCCCAGTAACCCAGCGAGCGTCGGGCGAGGCGAGGAACGCGACTACATCGGCGACATTAGACGTCGTTCGCAACGCATCGTGATTGCGTGTCACAAGGTCCCGATCCAGTCTTTAAGCCTCTTTGCCTCCATCACCACCACCTCGCGGTCGTTGGTGCCGAGCGCAACAGCCGCCATGCCCTGAAAGGCGGAGAACAAATGGACCGCGAGTTCTCGTGAATCCTTTTCATGGCCAACGGTCCGGAACTGCTCCTCAAGCCAACGCATGGGCTCATTGAAGAGCGCCGCGGATCTCTTCGCGAGAGCGCCGCCCTCCTTGTGCAACTCCGTGCACAGTCCGCCAAGAGCGCATCCTCCGCGCGCAAGTTGCTCCCGGTTCGCGTGGACGCTACCCACGAAAGCTAACAGCCGCTCCTTCGGAGAACTCAAGCGGTCCCACTCCGCCCGGGCTGCGCGAAACTCCTCGAGGCGCCGCTCCACCACGGCTTCGGCGAGTTCTTCCTTGGTTTTGAAGTAGTAGTAGACATTGCCTACCGGCACGCGAGCCGCCTCGGCGATGTCCGCCAGACTCGTCTCTCGGAAACCGCGTCCATACGCCAGCTTCGTCGCAGTCTCAATCAGTCGCGTTCGCTTGTCCGGTTGTGCCGTTCGCATATTCTCCGACTCGGAGGAGTTAGTTATTTAACTAACTCACACCGTACACCCGATGCACCCGTGTTGTCAATCCCCGCGACACACCAATTTTGGGCGCTGGTGGATGGTGGACCAATCCAAAAGGCGTGGGTTCGAATGGAAGTTACCTAGTTAGTTGGCAAACCGCCTATCAGGTTGCGGTTGAAAGGGATCATGGGCGGTTGACGAGCAACCCGGAAGTTACGGACCTGGAGCAGCACATCTGACACTCTTGGCCTAAATCCAACGCGAAGGCACGCAAGGTATAGCCTGTGCTATTACAGCCTCGGTGGCAACTTGGGTCAAAGTGCGCGCACAAGTTCCAATGCTTTCTGCATTTGAGGGTCTTCGCCCGCCAGCAGCTCTTCTGGTGATAATCCAACCGGGATACTCGGCGACACTCCCTTGCCTTCGATCAGCCTTCCTTCCCATGTCAGATAGGCAGCAACTGGAAGTCCCACGATGTAGCCAAAACCCGCCTTAAACGCACTGCCGCTCAGAAGCCGCCCTGGCGTTTTCGTGCCAACAATAGTTGCAAGCTGATTCTCCTCCGCGAATGCAGCAACCATTTCACCCGCGCTCGCAGTGTGCTCGTTCACGAGGACTACAACGCGACCGTGGAATTTTTTCGGACCGAACCCTTCCGTGACCACGAGAATCGATTTGTCAATAAACCCGTACCGCAGAGCCAACCAAAGAAGTGTCGCTTTGTGGGACGGTATCCGGCCGAACCGTGGCAACTCTTCTCTTGAATATCCCTTTTCCTTGCGAGCGCGCGTCAAACTGTATCCCACCTCTTTCTTATCGGGGGTTAAATAGCTCATTAGGCGCAATCCACCGATACCTCCGCCAGTGTTGCCACGGAGATCCACAATCAAGCGTGTGGAATCCCGCAAATGAGCGAAGGCCGTATCGAACATTTTGGCGAGATCAATCCCGACCGCTCCGGGAAACATAGTCACCTTCAGCCATCCGATCCCTTCGGGCAACTGTGAACAAACAACAGCTTTGGGCACGATGACGGGATGATTCTTCGATTTAGGAGACGGCACGTTCAACGTCCCCGTGATCCGCTTGCCGTCTGGTTTTTGGACCAGATATTGAGAGTCGTCGCCCACCGGGAAAATCGGTGGTTCGGGCGGTGTTATTTCACGATTTCGAACTTGCAGGAGAATATCGCCCGGACGAAGTCCCGCCACATGAGCTGGCCCACCTTCGTGGACATCCTGAAACATCCACCGCTGCGTGCCATCGAAGTTGCAACGCATGAACGTTGCGCTGATTGCGTGGCGTCCAGGGATTTTCGAACTTTTCGAGTGTCGAAATCCCGTGTGACTAGTTTTCAGTTCGTTTAGCAAGTCCTGTATCTGTTTTTCGAACTCATCATCGGTGTTGCTTTGCAGAATCTGATCTTTCCTATCCTTCGATAGTTCGCCCCAATTTGCTCCGTTCATGGCGGGATCGAAATGCTTTCGCGCGACAAGCTCGCACACGCGGGAATAAATCTTCTCTCGCATTTGTATGTCAAGGCTCATTGGACCCTCAGTGGAATTGGAGACCCTCCGTCTCCTACTAAAACAAATGCACCCCAATAGTAGGGTGGTACTTCTCTACCGTATTTTGTCAGCAAGTCAAGTTTGGCCTGCCGCAAAGCCGAGGCCTTGTCCTGGCCCTCCGCGATGTGCGTGTAAAATCGTTCCATAAGAACGAGCGTGTATGTATCATCGGCACTCCACAGGCTCGCTACAACCGACCTTGCACCACTCACAAGAAATGCCTCAACCAGATTCGTGACTCCTTCCTCCCCTTGCAGCTTTCCAATCCCCGTGTTACAGGCAGAAAGCGTCACGAGGTCGGCATTAAAACGAAGGCGAATGATCTCGCGTACCTGCAATAGCCCGTCATCGTGCGAAGTCGGGTCCACACCCAGCACAAGCCCTGATCTCTCGGGAAATTGAGTGTCCGCAAATCCGTGCGCAGCAATATGAATGATTTTGAAATCCGCCAAAGAAGCAGATTTGAATGCGGTCTCAGTCGCGTCAGTGCCTAACAACACGACTCCATCTTTGCCGACAATTTCGTTCACTTCGATCACTTCTTCGCGAGTCTTCGGCAAGTCATAAAGAGAACTGCCAAATGTGTCCGACAATCCACGCATCAACCTTTGCTTAGCTCCGGTTGGCTTGTCCACCTTCGCAGAAATCCTGCCCTGATTTTGATAGGGCACATCCCCGACCCCCAAAAAAGTCCGTCGCGAGGACTGCGTTTCCTTCACGTTCCTAAGCACGGTCAAGACGGTGGACGCAGGCGCATAACTAATGGTCTGCCTTTCCACCAAGAGAGAGCCTGTTTCGTCGCGTAGAGTGTCGAAGGGCAATAGATTCAGTATTCCGTCGGGAACGACGATGAGCCGTTCGCTAGTTGCCTCTTGAGGAATCGGGCTCAGAAGGACGTTGTAGAGTTGTTGCGCAAGACCGATATCATCGCGCTTCGCTCGCGTCTCATCCAGGAATTTACGAGTCAACTCTTCAATCTGCTTCCGGCCGGCCGGCAATGCTTTCACACCCTCGCTCTTCTTGGTGATCCAAACACAATACGAGTGCGGCTCACTGAGCACGTATTCGACGAGAAATTCGTCGAGACGCAGGCTGGATTGGACTGCTTTCAAGGATGCTGGTTTCTGAAACCATCCCGGTTTCGATTCTCTGCGGTCAGTCCGCGTCAACTCGAGCCGACGCTCGTTCTCAACTAGTTGATCGAGTAAGACGGTCCGGTCTTTCGCATTTTCTGACCGCATTAATCGAAGTTGTAAATCGGAGAGGCCCTCTTCGAGCGCCCGCGTTTCGCCAGTTTCACTGTTGCTAAACGAAATCCTGTTTTCTAGCAGGGCTGCCGCCGTTCGCCCTCTAACTTGTTCCAGTACGTTGAGTGCCTGCTCGACTTTTCCCTGCCGCGTCTCTAGTTCAAAGTGGTGCAAGTATGTCTCGCTCATAGCTCCGGCCAGGGAGCTACTCCAGTACGCTTCATGTAGGTTGACCAGCATTCCGTTGATCACGTCCTCGGCGTTTTCATAGAGTGCCTCTGCTTCGCCTAAGGACCCTCGTTGGGCTTTAAGGTCTGCCAAAACTGTCAGATCGCGAGGGAGATAGTACCTGTCGCCCACTCGTCTGCTGGCATTGACCCCGAGAGTGGCACTTTCCTCCGCGGATTGAAGATCCCCTGCTTCTCGATACAGCCCGGCCAAATCAATCATTGACTGGCCCACGGTACGATAGAACTTGTACTTCTGTGCGAGGTCGCCAGATTCCTTGAGATACTTCATCGCTACCTGGTGATCTCCCGTTCGAACCGCGAGTTCTCCCAACAGTTGGAGAATCATGGTTTCATGCCCGAGCTTTTGATTTTGTCTGGCTACAGTCAAAGCATGCTCCAACTTGTCTCGTGCTTCGGAGACTTTGCCCTGGCTTACCAGCGACTCGGACTCGCCTTCATACGCCATGAACGGAAACCCCGCATCGGGGTTCGCACTGCTCGTCTTTATGGCGCGTTCGAAGAACGCAAGCGCTTCCCCGTATCGCTTGGCTTCGTTAAAGCCGTTGCCGAGCATTTCGAGGTATCGAACCTGTCCGCCCACATCGCCACTCGCCATCGCAGATAAGAGTGCATCCCCAACCATTGTTGCGGCGCGGCGGCTGTCACCCTCAAGAAAACCGATGATTCCGAGCTCTCCTTTTGCACGCGATTCCCATTGGGTCTCTCCCAACTGGTGGGCAATCGTTTGGGCCTCCGTCCAGGCACGTTTTGCGGAAGCCGGATTGATCTCCAAATCGGTGTATCCCTTCGCTGCAAGGCACCATAGCCGTAGTTTTGGGTCACTCTTGGCAACTGGAATCTCTAGTTGCTGCCCAAGCATGTCTGACACGTCAACCCACGACATCCTCTCTGACTGGGCGCGAATCCTGCCCACGCGGGCGTACGTTTCATTTCTGGTGTCGCCCTTCTCCCTGAAGAGTTCCTCAGCGCGAACATAGAGAGGCTCGGCCTTTGGCCAATTGAAGAGCCATGCGAGCCGATTTGCTTCCTCAAGCAGCGCTTCGGGATTGTTGGAAGTTTTGGGATCGCTGAGGAGGTCCTGTGCGAGTGGTCGCAACACCGGTTTTCGCGTCAGGTAGATCCAAACGTACTTGTGGGAGATGCCGGCGACCAAGGCGCCAGCCACGACTACCAAAACGAGCATTGCTCGCAGGCGCCTCGATAGGAGCATCCGTGATCCTGGTCCCAATGGCCGCTGCTAATCTACTGTCAGGGATGTTCCCACATTGAATTGAAGGGAGTAAAGAGTTAGCGTCCACGCCCCGGCTTCTCGTGTTGCTTTGCCGAGTGCAAATCCTTGCCAAACACCTTAGCGGCCCAGTCCGGTATAGTCTGTGCGGTTTTACTCAATTTGCCACCGATGAAATGCGCCACTACGCGGAAGCCGCGCCGATGCGCTGTGTTGTCGTACACGAGCAATTCATCAGCAAGTTTGGGAACTTCGGAAAGACTCTTCGTTGATTCCCGATAGGAGTCAATCACGCTGGATACAGGCACGGCTTGCCCACCTCGACTCATGCGCACCAACACCCGGCCCACATTCAAATTTGCGTCTTCCGTAGAGATAAAGAGAACTTTCGTCGAATACCCTGCTGCTTTGGCCTGGTCAAGTAGCTGCGTGTCCACACGAATGTCTTCGACGGCAAAAGAACGTCGCTCATCAAGAAACGGTTGTTGCTGGTGCCTCAAGGCGGGAACAAGGGTTGGGAACGGCTCTTTCAAGTAGGCTTCGTAGAAAGTTGTCTTACCGGCGCCTACCGGTCCTGCGATTATGAACAATGCTGGTTTTTGCTGGCTCAGGTTGTGATTTCCTCGCGTGCAATTTTGCGCGGAGCCTTCCCGCGAGCGGGTTCAAAGCCTGTCTCTAATTTCTCAACGGGGGTTCGCTCTCCGTCAGACGTTACCTTCACTGTCGCTTTCAGGTTCCGATCGTACTCGTAATATGACCCGTTCGGCTCTTCCGCCTCGAAGGGAACAGATTGCATTGCCGAAAGCTCCGCAAGCATCTGATGAAGCTCCCGACGTTCGGCCTCTGACATCGTGTCGTACGAATGCACGGACGAACCCCGTCCCTTGGCTGATTTCTTGAGTTTGGATTCTCCGCCCTTTGCGTAAAAAACCAGAAGAGCGCTATTCACTAGCTGATTCATCGAACAATTCCGCTTCTTGGCTACGTCATGAATGCGCTTACGAAGGCGATTCAAGATGACGACTTGCGTTTCTCTCCCGGTTTGTTTCTGTCTGGATTGAAGAGTCACAAGCTCAACAGTATTCAGGTCGACTGCCAGAAGCGCATCATTGATCGAAGTCGACAGTTCTCCCATAAATCTCGGTTTGTCCCGCAGGAGTTTGTCGAGGGAACTCAAGAGCCGGACGTTGTAGACTCCGAAATTAGCGCTTCGCCGCTTGGGCACGATTCCCTACTGTCTTTGGGATAGGGTTGCCGCGACTGAAAATACGTCACGGCACGTACATGCAGATATATACACCACCCTCACCTCTTGTTCAAGCCACTCTACAATTCTGCAGGGATGTAAGGCGTCTCAAAGAGGATGTCCCGGTTCACACGCACATTGAAGCGATAACCGATCGGAATCTTGACGGTTGGCTGGATGCTCAAATTCTTGCGGGTGATTTCCGTCCCCAGCTCGCCGAGCTGCTGGCCAAGCGCGCTGGACGCCGTTTGACCGGCCGTGGGAGTCGTGAGCAAGGAAGTATTCTGCCTTTGCGACAGCGCGATTCCAGCCGTGAAGGCGCTCGTAAGTAGGGCAGAACCAACCAATCGTTTGTAGTGGTTATCAACCTTGTCGCGAAAACCAGCCATGCCTTGAATATCCTGGCCCATCATTCCATCGAGATTGATCGAGCTGCCATCGGGATAAATGATCCGCGACCAGATTACCTGCAAGCGGCTTTGTCCGTAGGCGATCTGGGAGTCATAAACTCCAACCAGACGCGATCCTTGGGGAATCAGGAGATATTTTCCCGTCGCCGTGTCGTAAACGTTCGAGCGGACCAAAGCCTTTACCTCTCCGGGCAGATCTGAATTGATTCCTTGCTCAAGAATGGCTGGAATGTCCCAGCCCATTTTCACTTCGTACTTACCAATTGCCGGAGTGCGGGTGGATTTTAGATAATTATTGACGGCGCGTCCCCGAGTCTTTTCGATGAAAGCTTGTTTTCGCTCTTGGTCGTTCTGCAGGTCGTAATCACTGTCAGCTTGCATCTTTGCACTCGCCGGAGCTACGCCGCTAGCAGAACCATCTGCTCCGACCAGTGCCTTTCCTGCTCCCAGGAGAGAGGCGAGCGGTCCGAATTGTTGCAGAGCATCGTTAATCGGACCTGCATTCGGTGTTGACGGCAAGCCGTTGCCTCCACGCACAACCGTAGGCGCGTTCATTGCTTCCTGCTCTTGGCGGAAAGCTACCAAGCGCAGCTTTTCTTCAGCTGAGATTTCCGTCACACCACCAGTGGACGGATTGCTCTCGGTACTCGCACCGCGCGAACCAGAGCGATCCGCCTTCTCATCGGAGTGATATACGAACCCCGGAGGCTGCAAGCCACCTGGTTCGTGCACTTGAATTCCCCCGTTTCCTCGTGCGGGATCGAACCCAGTCCGTCCGGGAAATGCCGGAGCTGGATTCGCGACGGCGGGCGGCGCAATTTCCTTTACCAGTTGATCCCCGATGCTCCGCGCCGACTCAGGGTGCTTCTCCTCATTCTGCGTTTGCGCAACCTGTTGCTGCTCGCGGCGCGCATAGAGTCCGTATACGACAAGGACGCCAACCACGACCACGACTCCGAGCACTGCCACGCCCACTTTCTTGCTAATGCGTGCTGTTGGCGGAGGTTCGGGATGCAGCTCTAACCCAGAAGGTGATTCGATTGGTTGTTTCTCGTCGCTCATGGCTGCGCTCCGGCTTCCGCAACACTTGAAGCTGGCCGCGCTTGGGGTACTTGCCCCGGCGACTTGCCACTGCTCACTTCCGCTTTACGAATCAACTCCACCTTCGTTTGATGTTTTCCCGATCCCAGGAGCAAGGCCGCTCGGTCAAAGAGACGATCCACGATGTACATGTTGTCTTTGACACGATAGTTCACCATTTCCGAACCGCTCGGCCCCTTCACAACCAGGACTGGCAGCTCGCGGTGAATCGTCTCAACAGGCATCTGGATGTAGGTCTTCGCACCATCGTCCATAACATGCAAGGGCCGAGTCGATACATCGCCGCCTTTGATTTCATAATTCCAATACATATTTTCGAGCGCCGTGTTCGGCAACTCAGCGACACGCTCCGCCTGAGCCTTTTCCCTCTGTTCCGCTTCTCGCTGCTTCGCAAGATATTCCTGCCACTTTTGTTTGGAATCTTCGGGGTAGGAGAACGCTACGCGAGCAATGTACTCATTCGGTTTTGATTCGAGACGAACGTAATAGGCCCTCCGGTCGGTAGGAACGACCATCGTCGTGTCGAGCCCGGCGATCCGAGGCTTAATGATAATGAGGGGTGTCGCGTCCGGGCCGCTTCCCGACACGGAAGGCGAAATCTCCCAACGGATGCTGTCTCCAATGTGAGGCTCACCGACGATCTTCTCCCCGGGTTCCAATTCCAAGATACAGACGTGCAGCGGTGCGCACACTACAACAGGCAAGCCTCCGCCATAGGCATACACCACTCGCCCGTCCTTGCCGCTCGCAGGGGCATTGCGGCTCTCCGTCCATTCGCGGCTCAACACCACCGCCTCCAAGCCTGTAGCGTTCAGCGCAACATCGCGCTTCGCCTCGAAGGAGCGAGGCACTTCCGGCGAAAGAGGCGGAGGAGCGACGCCCACGGGCAGCGCCGGAACGGTCGGTGCGTGCTTTGCCGCGCCGTTCCCTTGCGCATCACCTGATTCCAGCACACGCACGGCCTCCGCCAGCGGATACTTGTCGGGAGACGGAACGGGTTCTTTCTTTAACACCAACGGGGGCGGTTGCGCGGGTGTTGTGCTTTGGGTTCGTGAGGTATTCGTAGCCTGCTGTGCTTGTACCACCGGAATTCCCACGAAAGAAAGAGTCAGCATTAACACTACACATTTCGTTTTCATGATCTCCTCACAGAACCTTCGACCACGTAATGTCCATGACGTAAATCCCGAACGGATTCACTCTCAGAACTGCCTCATCAGTCGGGGGATTGATTGCTACCGTGAAAATCCCTCTCCACTTCTCAGAGGAGATCGGCTTACCGTCAAGTGTGCGCTGCGTCTCCGTCCAATCGACCTCATAGCTGTGCGGTGAGTTCGGAAGGATTGCGTTCACCTCCACTTGCACCGTTTCGCGGGAGCCTCGCTCGAAGGGCTGATTCGTTCGGAAATAGTCGGTGACGAGTGTTTGCGCTGCGCTCTGACTGCCAATCATTGCGTAAACATGATCGATAGAAACACGCTCGGCCAGACCATCGCTGGTCACGCCGCGCATATCCTGTACCCATCGTGTGATCGCCGCCTGTTTCATACGCTCATCGACCGTGGAAGTCCGATCGACAGCCCCCGCCGCGGCCACTCTGCCGAGAGAATCAACGGCCACCACATACGGAGTAGCTCGAGGACGTGTCGCTACACCGACAATGACGATTGCCTCAGCAAGAGCTACGAGGAGAGCAAGAACCGCAGCTCCGCGCCATTGTTGCGCACGCTTGATCAAACCGCCGTAGCGTTCGTCCCACTCTCTCCGCGCGACGAGATAAGGACTCCCGATGGAGTCTTCTTTCGAACTCAAGTGCTGCGTCAGTGCAAGTTCTTTAGCCACCGCTCCACCTCTCGTATTTAGCTGTCACCGTGTCCCGTCGAACTCGACGGCGGTGCATGAGACGTTCCGTCGTGCGGAATGCGAACGCTGTTCATCACATCACGCGCACGCATTGCCGTGCGTTCAAGTGCGCCGAGGAGGGAGTCGTTCGCGCCGGCTGCCCGAGAGCGCGGCGGCCCCGGTTGCTGGCCCGACGATTGCGACGTGGGAGGACGCGACGGCGGAGCAGGTTGATTTGTGCTACCTGGCATGCCGCTTTGCGTTGCAGCCGAAGATCCTCCTCCACTCGGTGAGCTTGGTCCGCTTCCATTCCCGCCTCCACCTGGCCGTGGTGTCGCCCCGCTTGCTCCAGTCGCGCCACCGCCACTTGGCCCTCGTGATCCTGCGGCCACGGCTTCCTTTACTCTCGCCAAAGCATCTGACCCTCGCGTTGCATATCCCGTAGCAAGTACGCCTGCACCTACTGCGGCCACACCCACTCCCATGCCTACGCCTACCAGGTCGCCGCCGCTCATCGAGGCGACGCCGCCCAGCATTGCGGACGAGATTTTGGGAGACATCCAACAAACACAAAGGAACATGACCGCCGCGGCCGCCAAGTCAAATCCGGTTCGGGCAGGGTCGGGCGACGCAGCAGCATTTTGTGCGACCGCTATCCAGCCCTGAGAGAGCGTCATCCCGGCTCCCACAAGCAAATAAAGCACAAGGATTTTCATGCCGACCGACACAGCATAGGCGATGTACCTCTCGACATACGCAGCGGTCCACCGCGATCCTCCGAACCCAAGAAAAATCACACCTGCACCAATCACGAGATAGCTTTCGACCATCGCCACAACGAACTGAATCGCTATAGCGAGATAGGCAATAAAAATAAGCACCGCGCAAAAAACGAGTGCCATGCTACTCGAAAATCCAGTTAGAAAATCCGCACCCTTTAGTGATGAAAGAAGGTCAACGGACATATTTACCCCAAACCCAACAATTGCACTTGGCCCAAGGGGGCCTACCGCCGAGGCGTTTTGTCCGAGGATGTGAAAGGTGTCCATGATGGCAGGAATCCACCCGCCTCCGCCCGGAGTTACTCCATAGAGAAGGATGGCGTAGAAAATTCCGATCCACATTATTTTGCGAACGATGGCAGCAGTGAGCGCTTGAAAATCGGCTTTCTCGATGGCTAGAAGAGTGAAGCTCCAAGCTACCTCGATGCCCGCAAGTAAAAAGAAGAGCCGCTGTGCGGCGCCGAGGAGCTTGGTTATCCAACCGTTTTGGAGACCTTTATATTCGTCCAAGATACTGGATGGGCCGTTAACGGAATTGGGTCCCTGAGCATGCGCGAGAGCGGCGGCAGTTAACAGAAAAACGCCAATGACTGCCACATGGATCAATACCATGCTGAACCGCCGCCCCCCACAGTTGCCCGTCATGTCCTCACCTCAATACTTCTTGTCGTCTGTCTTGATTGGTTCGTTCCCGATCATTGTTGAAGATATGGCCGCGCTACACACGCGACCTTCGGTTGTATCGCTCCAATTCGCGGGCTTTGAATCCTTTACTTGTAAGCATTCCTTTTTGATTTCCTTCGCTAGTTCCTGATGTTTATTGAACCAATCGTAGATGGACTTTGTGGTTGCCTGCGACAACTCACCAGATCCTGCATCTTCGACCTTTTTCACGATGGGGCTTGGCGGTTCCGCCTTCTTGCAACCCACGAACCCAGGCGCAAAAACCAGAATCGAAACCGCCATCCATGCTCGTTTCATGTCGTCTCCCTTGCGGAGTCAGTATTTTTTTTGATCGGTGACGAGCGGTTGCGTTCCAAACAGGTGCTCCAGAGCCGCGTTATCCGCTTGTTCCTTTTGAATCTGCTCCGCCTGATATGCTTGTTTACTCTGTAGGTCGGTCAACATCAACTGCCGAAGTGACATCAGTTGTTCTACCTGTTGTTCGGCAATTTGATTTCCCACCTCAACTGCCTGCATCTGCCCGCCTGCCCCCGTGGACATGGTGCGAAGCTGTGCGAGCACTGCTTGCGCATTGTTTAGTTGCTGACCTTGCAAGCCCGCCGCCCGCAGCGAGTTCATCGTCGTGTCGAGCGAAGTCTGCGACCACTTCTTGTAGTCGTTGAAATACCCCTGGCTGCGGAAGCTGTATCCAGGAAAAGTATTCCGAAACTGCGCGTCGAGATTACCCATCGAATACGCCAATGCTTGTCCGCCCTGCACGACTTGTGAAAGCTGCGATAGGTCCTGCTGGATGGGACCAAAGAGCTGCTGTGGCAATACTCGACCTTGTTTCAATTGCTCTGCGTACTGTCTCAGTTCGTTCTCGAGCTGAAGTCCTTGCCGGATGTAGCCCATAATCAGTTGGACGTGATTTAGAATCTGCGTCCATTCCGTAGCCACACCCGCCAGTACTCCCGCGTCAGTAGGTGCGGGAACTCCCAAAAACAACATAGACGCCACGACTGTGAACACCATTACTTTTTTCATGCCGATGCTCTCCTTTCACGAACTCCCTCAACTTCGCGCCACCAGTCCGCCCAATCCGAGCGGCCTCGCTGACGCAACCACTCCGCTTGCCAGGTGCGGGGATGGGCACGCATAACCTCCTCCGCTTTCTTGCGGTCGTCCGGACTGTTCACGCCGACAAACGCTAGCGCAACACCCCCGAGTCCCAGCGAAATCAAACGACGACCCTCTGGCGAAATCACGTAATACTGGCGCTTCGGAATGGCGCCTTGGACGATTTGAATCTCCCTGTCGTTGAGGCTAACGGCTTCATACAAACGGCGGGACTGGACGTTCGCCGCTTCTGCGTTAGCGAGCAGGATTTTCGTAGGGCACGCTTCCATGACCACATCGCTGTTCCCAGAATTGAAAATGTCGGAGAGATTTTGGGTGGCGAGAACGACGACCGCGTTGAGCTTACGGAGAGTCTTCAGCCAGTCGCGCAGGTATTCACGGAATAACTCGTCCCGCAAATACACCCACGCCTCATCAAGAACAATAAGTGTGGGACGCCCATCCAACTTCTTTTGAATTCTCCGAAACAGGTACAGCAGGACTGCGACTGTGGCTTTGCTATTCCCATCCCCGTACTTCATGAGGTTGTCCATTTCGAACACCATCATGCGACCGTCCTTCAATCCGTCCTTTTCCGCATCGAGGAGACGACCGAGCGGTCCGCTCAGTGTGTAAACTTCAAGCGCCGAGCGAACTTCCTTGTTCTGCACCGTTGCCAGAAAATCGGTAAGTGTCCGCCGCGGCGACCCTTGCATTAACTTCATGGCGTCGGCGACGGCGTTTCGGTGCTGAGGCTTCATGTCGAGACCACCGAGTTTGCAGAGTTTTTCGACCCAACTATTTGCCCAAGCTAGGTCGCTGTCGTCAGTCAGGTCCGCCAGCGGATAAAACGACAAGCCATCGGTCTCACCGCCGAGATCGTAAAACTCCCCGCCGCAGGCCCGCGTCAGCACCGCGAGCGAGTAGCCTTTATCGAAGGCGAACACCTGTGCGCGGGGATACCGGAAGAATTGCGCAACAATGAATCCCAGGAACGTTGATTTCCCCGAGCCAGGCGGACCCACCATGAATGTGTGCCCGATATCGCCACAATGCAGATTGAAGCGGAACGGAGTTGAGCCCGTCGTTGCAGCATATAAAAGGGGTGGGCTTTTCGGCGGATAGAACGGGCAGGGATTTTCTTTGTTTCCAGCCCATACCGCGCTTATGGGAAGAAGGTCTGCCAGGTTCAGTGTGTGCAGGACTACGCGCCTGACATTGCGGTAGCCATCCCCCGGAAGGCTTCCTCTCCACGCTTCTACGCTATTCACGTATTCGATCCGCGCGGAGAAGCCTAAGTTTTGCACCGTCTTCGCCACCAACGCGACGGCTTCCTCGACGCTGGTTTCATCTTCATTGCTGCAAATCACCGTTGTCGTGTATTGGGCGAACAGCACATCCCCCGCGGCGGCAACGCTCATTGCCTCTTCCGCATCAACGCTCATTTCTTGGGCATGTAGGTTCACAGCCCCGGTCTGTGTTTGCATGATTTGGTCTTTCAGGCCCCGCATCTTAGAACGCCATTTCTTGCGGACCTTATCGAGAAACGAACGCGCTTCTTCCGGGTCCATGAGAATCGCCCGCGTGTTCCAACGGTATTCGATGGGCAACGTATCGAGCGCTGCCAGAATCCCGGGGACGCTTGCCTTGGGGAATCCATCGATTGCAACCACGCGCAAATGTTTGCGCCCAATGCGTGGCGTTAAACCACCCACGAAATCCTCCGTCGCAAGCATGTCGTTCAGATACACCGGGAATTCAGGTAGCCGGATGGGATGATCTTTCCAGGCCACACAGCGATGTACGTAGCGCAGTAGCTCGTCGTGAACTACTGGATTGCCGGCGTCATCTTTCGTTCGTACCGCCCTCAATCGCGTCACAGCAAACAACGATTTGAAAACATCCTCGAAACTCGCAATGCGACTCTTAAAATAGTCCACGATCCGCGCGGCGTTCCCCCGCTTGTCCTTCATTCCCTCAAACATCCAGCCTTTAATCTTTTCTTCCCGCGCGATGGGAGGAAGGTAGGTCAGCGACAGATAGTAATCGCTTTCGAAATGCGCGCCCTCGGACATGAACTGCTCGCGACGCTCATCGTCGATGATCTTTGTAACCGAGTCCGGGAACTCTTGATATTCGGGATAGCCGGGAGCAGGGGAGCGAACGCTGTCACACTGCACCATCCAGCCTCCGCCGAGGCGGAGAAGGACTCCCAAGCGCCCGCTCAATGCCGCCATCTCTCCGTTCGTCGCGGAACCGAGATCCGGTCCCTGAAATTTCCAGGCTGCAAGCAGCCCGCCGTCCTGCAGCAAGAGAACTCCGTCCTCAATCAAGGAGTCGTACAGAAGAAGGTCAGCCAATCCAATCGCGTGACGGCGCTGTTCAACAAGAGGCATGGTCTATCTCCAATTTGCTGGCGTCGTCGTGGGAGGAGCGGACATCTGACTCTTGGCAGGATAAAAATCCCGATACCCAATGTGCCGGATGTAAACATGACGCAAGAGAGGGTCTACCTTCGCCATTCGGGCGAGAACCCCCCACAGCGATCAGCCACAGAACCAAGCCGCCAAGAATGCTCCACCACTTCATGACAGCAAAAACCAACATCGCCGCGAGGATGGCGGAGACCAAAATCAATTCGCGGTCCCCGCCCATCAGCAATTGCGGCCGGTTTGCCGACTCGTGAAACGGTACTTCGCGTGGTTGGTCCATGATTAAACGACCGCCGCGCCTACCGCGAACAAGCCTCCCAGCAAGGCAGCCGCGGAAATGATGAAAGCTATTGCGCAGACGGCGTACACGGCACGGCGGGCAAATTCATTCCACTCACCCCCGAACACAAGCGTCACGCCGATTGCCACCAACGCGATAATCGCAATTGCCCCGGCTACGGGACCGCTCAACGACTGTTGCAACCTTGTTAGCGGTTGTTCCCACGGCAACGCCTGGCCTCCCGCAGCCGCGGAGGCAGGCAGACTGAGAATGGCCGACGCCAGGGTAAGCAATCCTGTGTGAGCTACGAGACGCCGCCATTCCACTTTTCTCCCGGATACTTTCATTTTATATTTTCCTTTCGTTCTGAGATTTATGACCTGCCACCACTCGCTCCACTAACGCCAAACCACACCACTAGTGCAACGAATCCTGAACACAGGAGCGCCGCCGCAAACAACACCACCAACGTCCGCCGGGTTGCGTCCGGCAGATTCAGCAGAGTGGTGACGAGCGCACCCGAAAAACCTAAAACCATAACCGCCAGCGCGACGCGCTCAGCTCCAGGGAAAACCATCCGCGACATTCCCATGCCACGAAGCAGAGACAGAGCTGCACCCGCAAGAATCGCGGCGATTGTGACGAACAACCCGCACGAAAAAGCACTTGTGTCATGCGCCGAATCTATTCCGCTCTGCTGTTTTCCGTTTTCCATAAGGCTTCCTACACATACTCCAGCGCGTAATCTCCGTCGCGGTACCCAGTGACTACCGCAACCTCGCGGACCTTGCGACCCGCGCGAATGCTTGGTTCGCCATCCACGAAGACGACCACATTTACAGCTTCGGCTATCAATTGCTGTTGGGGAGCCGCAGTCGCTTCCGCCACCAGACTCTCCAAGCGAATCAGTGCGCCGTGCGCATCGTTTGCATGTACGCTTGCCGCACCCCCCGGATGTCCTGTGTTCCACGCTTTGAGCATGCTCAAAGCTTCCGCACCCCGCACTTCTCCCACGACAATCCTTGTCGGCTTCAACCGCATGCACGCCCGTAGACAATCGAGCATCGACACACGCCCGACCGCGAGCAGCGCGACCGAGTTCTTTACATTGCATTGCAGTTCGGGCGTATCTTCGATGATGAGGACGCGGTCGTTCGGTGAAATCCACGCCAGTTCATCAAGGACAGCGTTGATGAACGTCGTTTTGCCCGAACCGGTTGATCCTGCAACAAGAATATTTTTTCGCTGCTCTATCGCGGCGCGGATCACTTCCAAGTGGCGCTTTCCGCGCACCGACTCCAGAAAGTAATCGCGACGACGCTGAAGGTTCAGCGCATCGCTCTTGTCCGTGAGAATTCCGTCGATCTCGTACTCGTTCAGAGTGAATACGCAATGCGGCCGTTGCCTAATGGCAAATACCGGGTACCGCACCACTGGAGGGATCAAACCCTCGAAGCGGCTCCCATCCGTGGGCAGCTCTGTTTCGAGAATGGGGTTGTCGTGATTGATGACCGTATCGCGAATCGCGGCGATCGTGCCGAACGCACTCAAGGCTTGTGCGGGAGGCATTTTGCCAACGACCCGAAAATCCTCGTGAGTCCGCTTGACCCACAATTGCCCATCGGGATTCAGCAAGATGTCTTCGGTGCCATGATCTTGAAGGCAGGAGGAAACCAGCGGTCCGAGTTCCCGGATCAGTTTTTCATTTCGTCGTTCAGTGACCTGTTGAAGTTCGTGCATCGAGCCCCGCCAATTCGCGCGCGCATCCAAATCTGAATCTATCGTGGTGTTTGACCACCTATGCTACTATACATACCGCACCATCTAAGTACGCCGATTATTTGTGGCTGTCAAGCCAAAAGATGTCAACCACCAAAACCACTGAAGCCGTCGAGAAACAGGCGCGCGCCATGAGGGCAAGCATTTTCGAGGTGGGCCTCTTTGATCCGACCGCCGGCCATGGAGCGATGCTCCCGCGCGTATGGGACCTCGACACGTTGCTTCGCTCTGTGTCTTGGCTGCGCTTAAAGAATCTTGAAGGTCGGAATATCTATATCCGGCCGAGTGGCGAACACGCTCTTTCGCTTATCGACGACGCCAGCCCTCAGACCATCGAGCTGTTGAAATCAGAAGGCTTTGCTCCAGGGGTGGTTATTGAAACATCTCCGAGCAACTTTCAGGCATGGCTCTGCCATGGGCAGATCCTGCCGAAACAAGTTTCTACGATTGCAGCGAGACTGCTGGCGTCACGCTTTGGCGGTGATCCTGCTTCGGCGGATTGGCGGCACTACGGAAGACTTGCGGGATTTACGAATCGCAAAGACAAATATCGAAGGAGGGATGGAACCTTTCCTTACGTGAGGCTGCATGAGGCTACGGGAGCGGTGTATTCAAAAGCGGTCGTATTTCTCGCAGAAGTCAGAACCTTATATGAATCGGAGCACTCCAAGCCTCCCCCTCCTGTTTCTTTCCGGCGCCCGACCCTGTGCCGTTGTAGTCTCAAGAGCATCGAGGACTTCCGAGCGAAGCCAATCTACGACGGCGACCAGACGCGCGTGGATCTCGCCTATGCAGTTTACGCTTTGGCCCACGGCGTCCCGGAGAACACGGCGCGGGAGGCGCTTACTTCGCGTGATCTTTCGCACAAGGGAGATAGGAAGCGGCAACAAGAATATATTGATCGCACGATTAGGAAGGCTCGGGAGCGAATCGGAGACAATCGGAAAGACTAAAGACCTTATCTCCAAGACCCAACGTTCTTCCCGCACCGCAGTGTGCCACCCAAATCGAAGAGCCCGCGGGCAGTCGCCTGGCAACATCGGCCCAACCTCCGCGCGCCACTTCCGCTTTTTCCCTGTGCGTTTCGTCCCAACATTCGCCACAGCCCATGCGATTTCATCGTGCCCCTTGAAACCCCAGGCGCGCTTCTGGAGGGCCTCCGTTGCTTAACGGCTTCCCGCCCGCTCCCGACACCCAATGAGTTTCAGGGAAAAACCAAGCCGAGATTCCTGCCCATAACTGACTTACGACTATCAGAAGACGACGGTGAGAATGTTTTCTGGAGGAGGTTACGGTTGGACCGCAACTTGATCCGAGGGCTGTGTTGGAACTTGGACAGGATTTGGGGCGATGCTTTTTCTATGTTTTGCCAGACGAGGTACGGGCTTGGGCTGTGGGGCTGAATCAGCCCGCACGCCTGGAGCCGGGCAAACGCCGAACACAGGGCAAAGTAAAGGTCGCCAGGGTGACCACAAGAGGAGCACGAAGATCAGCGTAAACACCAAAAACGTTTTCCGAAATGCAGGTTGCGTGGCGCACTTATGGTCGATATAAAACAGCAGTGCAAGGAAAGATCTCATTTCAACACCCTCGCAAGCAGCACCCCTAAACCAACACCCACAGCAAAAAGCCCGCTCGCCAAAACCACGCCCATTGCAACCCAACGACGGACCGCGGAACGGGTGTATGCGCGGTTCAACTCTACAATTAATTCTCGCGCGTGCAATCGCCCAGCGTCAATATCCTTCTGAATCTCCTCACGCACGGCGATTCCGGCCTTCCGCGCCTCTCTTTCAACACTTCCAAACGCTTCGCGTTGTGCTGAGCGAACCCCCGCTTCTATACCGGCGACCATTTCTTCTGCGCGGGCTTCGATACTCCCAATCACCTGCTGCAACACCACCTCGTTCATCGTCACCAAGAGCATCGCAGGGTCATCCGGCCTGAGCAGCATCCCATGCCGCGCTGCCACTTCTGCGGTTATCCGTTTTAAGTCGAGCGCGACTACTGGAGTCATTGAACTTCCCCTCTAACTGACACACCTTTCCTTAAACAAATGGAATTGCGTCCAACTGTTCGAAGAGGTCGCGCTGCACAACCCGCAACCTCTGCTTCGCCATGATCGTAAAACCACTTCCATTCAATGCTTCATCGAAAGTCATCTTGTGGCAAATCATCTCTTCGACATCCCGGCCAAAGGTGTCCGCTGTGCGCCGCACGACCGCCACAGTGCCATGCACTTTACCCGCATGCTTCCTACATACAGCCATGTCCCTGAAAAGCGTTCCGGCCGGCAGCACCGCGCCAAAATATTCATTCAACCAGACGACTATATTCTTCTCCCGTGTAGTTTCGGCAAGTTGCTCGAACCCAGCTAGCGTGTCGTTTAGCGACTGGCCTCCAGTAATAACCGAATGAACGAACACCCGTTTGCCTCTCTCCCGCAAATAATCGAGCGCGTGGTTTTCTAAGATATAGTGCCAGAGAGGGATAAAAGTGGACGCACCCGTGTCCACAACGAACGTGCCGCTCTCTGTAAGAAACCGCTCCATGAGCAGATCGAATTCACGTTGGTCGACGCTTCCCTCTTTCAAGAGATTCAGGCAGCTCACCGCCAAACCCCGGTATTCGGACAGCGTCTGATTCACGGGGTCCGCATCAATGCCACGCACATCCTGCCCTTTCGACAATAAATATTGCGACAGGATCGCGGAGATCAGGCTCTTCCCAACCCCGCCCTTGCCTTGCAGCAAGATGTGAATCGATGCTCCACCGTTGGCATTACCGATTGTGTTTGTCATTCGAGTCCTCCGCCTTGTCCACCGGCGTTTTCATATCCCGTGTACCCCGCCAATGAAACCCAGGCATGTTTTCTTCAAGTCGTTTTAAATTCGCAAACGGGTCCCGCTCTTCAACTGCTTCCACTTTTGTTTCCGCCAGTCCTTGCGCCTCAGAAGGCTTATCCTGTTTCCCCCAGTTGCTGGCAGCGGTTTGTTTTTTTAATTTTCTCGCGCGGGAGACAGTAATGTGAAAAACGCGGTAGCTCATCTGTAGACCGTCATTCCCCAGCACTTCCCAAATATCTTTAAGGCTCTGTCCTGATTGGAGCGCCGCTTCTATTCCCGGAAGCAGAGATCGAATGAGCGCCGCCTTTCTCTTAGGCGAGGTGCCCGCTAGTTTGTCCAGGCTGTGGCGGTAGTCTTTTTGCATTGACACGCCTTCCCGTGCTGCTGTACATATAGCACCATAATGAATGGATGTAAAGCATGGAAAAGTTCTTAGTCAGCAGAAATCAGCAGAAGTCGACAGAAGTCAACAAAAGTGAGCAGAAATCAGCAGTCGTCAACAAAAGTCAACAGTCGTCAGCACAAGTCAACACATTTTGAACAGCAATAGGAGCAGCGTCCATGGAATGCAGGCGGATTATCGGGGACCGACACACGTATTGGAACATAAAGGGTTGGGGCCACTTCGTGGTGTTTTTCTACGTTAACTACTTATCATTCAGGCTTTTGGCAGGGGGCCATGTGGAACACAATCTGGCACCACTCTGGCACCACTGCGGAGAGGTCAGTTTTCATGGTTAAAAGAGCGATTTCGCGCAACTTTCGATACCCTTCCGCCGAACTGCGGGAAAAAGTTCGGGTTGCTGTCAAAGAACGCGGCTTCCGTTCCGAGCAAGCATTCCTCATCGCCGCTTGTGAACACGAGCTGCGGCAGGGCGATAGCACGGAAGCAACAACGCAGTTTGAGGCCCGCGTGGCGGCCACTCTTACGAACCTGGCGAAGCAGGGACAGGGTCTTCACACGCTTGCGCAAGCGCAGGTTGCCCTAACAGACGTTTTGCTGAAGTACGTCATTACTTGTGTTGTGGAACCCCCCGAAGATGCTCTCCCAGCGGCGCGCGTTCGCGCCAGGCTGCGGTATGAAAAGCTGGTGCGCGCCGCAGCGAAGGAGATCTCGAACAAAAACAGGGACACTCTCCGGGAGATGCTAGCCGATGAATGACGAACCGCCAGTTCGATTGCGACCGAGAAAGTCAAAACACAGCTCAAATGATAATCCGCGTAAGTACACGGGTGTCCTCCGATCGATGCTTCGTCTCGTGCAGATGTCGAGGGGAGGACAAGTAACACGGAGCCGATATGGGGAGGATAGGGCAGGTGGAAGCGCCCGGGCGCCTCGCACGTTTAATCAGCGCGTGGCCATCCGGGTCAGCTACTCCGCAAATAAGAATCCCGGTCAGTGGAAGGCACACGGAAAGTACTTAGCCCGCGAGAGTGCGACGCAGGGAGGACGGGCGGCCGAGGCAGGGTTTAATTCGACCGAACAGAACTTAGGCATCGCAACCAGGCTCGACAATTGGCAGAGTGCGGGCGACGACCGACTCTTCAAAATCATCGTGTCTCCTGAGTTTGCTGACCGCTTGAACCTTCGGCAATACGCTCGGGAGTTGATGCGACGGATGGAGCGCGACCTAGGCACACAAATTGAATGGGTCGCCGCCGTCCACCACAACACTGAGCATCCCCACGTTCACATCGCGGTTCGCGGAGTTGACGAGGAAGGAAGGCCGCTTCGCTTGCCGAGGGAATATATTCGTGCGGGCCTGCGCGGACGGGCCGAAGAAATCGCTACCGAAGCTCTGGGGTATCGCACCCCCGCACATGCCGAAGAGGCGCAGCGCCGCGAAATAGCTCAGAACCGCTACACATCTCTCGATCGGATCCTGCAACGCGCCAATGACGGCTCCTCGTCCCATTTCGTAGTGATTGCCAATCCGAATGACGAGGCCCTGTCGGAGTCGGCACAGATTCTCCAGAAACACGTTGCCGCGCGGCTCATGCACCTTCAAACAATGGGCCTCGCGCAATTCGTTGCGACGCACAAGTGGCGTGTGCAAGCGGACTTCGAAAGGGTACTCCGCACGCTACAACAGAGTAACGACAGGCAAAAGATGCTCGCGGCGCATGGCGCACTGGTTTCCGACAAGCGACTTCCCCTCCAGGTCACCACGGTTCGCCAGCTTCAAGTTGTCGCAGGCCGCGTACTACTACATACCGAAGATGAACAAACAGGAAAACGCTACATGCTAGTTGAGGGCACCGACGGGAAAGTTCATTTGATCTATCACACCGACGCCATCGAGGAGGCTCGCAAACAAGGAAACCTCGCGGTGGACAATTTCATTCGTATTGAGAAACGATTCGCGAAAACGAAACCTTATTTGCGTGTGGACGATTTGGGAGATGCGACCGCGCTCCTGGAGAATTCTTTGTACTTCCAGAAAGAAGCGGATCTCCTACTTCGAAATGGCGTTCACGATGTCCAGCCAGTATGGGGCGGATGGCTCGGACAATACCAAGCGAAGCTGCAAATCACGTTACACCACGCTGAAACACGCAAGCGAGGAGACCCGGGACTCTCAAGGTAGGATATTGACATTCCATCCCTTCATGGTGCTATATGTATAGCTACATTGAAGAGCAGATCAGAGGAAGCCTGGTTTTCTGACCGCTCAAGGGAGGTTTTTCGATGAATACCAACAACGCAGCAATTCGACAGGACCTAATCGAGAATTCAGTGGACCACCAAGTCTCCACTCTCACAAGCTCCGCGGCTTCGCCTGGACAACTGGAAACGCTTCTCAACTCGGAACTCGATCACGATCTTATCGAGTGGCCCCGCCAATACCTGGAAACCTATCTCGATTCCGATGCGACAGGCCGCGTCCCCCTAAATCCCGAGCAACTCCAGGATGTTCTCGAAGCGGCCTTTGACCGCGACGGAACAGCCGCCAGGGATTATCTCGAAGAGTTGAACAATGAACGTGGACCGATAAACGTAGGAGACTCCACGCTGCAAATTGTAGCCAGACGCGGTGAAGGGGAAAACACCGGCTACGAGCTGCTTTTCGACCCAACTGACAGCCAAGACCTGAAACACCTGATCGAGCAACTAGACATCCGGGCGTGGGAGAAACAGAACGCGCAGACCACTCCCGCTCTCGAAACAAAACCCGGTATCGAACGACGCGAGACCACTGCATCTGTCGCGACGCACCAGCCCGGAAGCGGAGCCGTCGAGATTCACGACAAAATTACGGGTACCGATGTCCGCAAGTTGCTTGGCGGTGGCGAGTTGCCCGCAGGTCTCCAGTCCGCATTGAAAAAGATGGGCCCAGATGCACTCGTTCAAGATGCACAAACCGATAGCGGAATCTACCGCGGTGCGATCACCGGCGAAACTGATAAAAAGCTCATTCAACAAATTACTTCGCGCATCGTGGTTCTCCATCCGAAAGACCTTCTCGACGCACTCCCTGCTGTGGGCGAAAACGTACGCATTGCCTACAGCAACGACAGGGCCAGCGTCGTCCCAGTCAAGGACAGGAGCAAAACGCAGGAGGTGGGACGGTGAATCAACTAACTGCTTATCGAAAGCCAACAGACCCCGGCTACGTCGGTGGGTTCTATTGGCCGCCAACAATCGTAGGTTTTATCGGCCTCTTCTTGACAAATGTAATTGCCACTCAGTTTGTGGCTTGGCGCTTCGAGAATCAGCCCGCACTCGGTCCCGCCTTGCTCCGCATCGGCTCGTTCTCTTTGTACGCACCTTATAAATGGCTCGTGTGGGTATGGACGGAAGGCGGCACGGCAGATATTAGAATCAAACTTCCACTGCTCATCGGCGCGGGCATCATTGTGGGCGGGTCGTTCGCCTCCGGCGCCCTCTTTTTTCTTCTGAATCTCGCGCACACGAAGGCGCTCTCGAAAAACACCGAGGACCTTCACGGTTCCGCGCGATGGGCCACCAAAGCCGATATCGAGGAAACCAATCTCATCCAGGCAAAGCAGGGCGTGTATGTCGGAGGCTGGCACGAAAAGTCTATCAAACACCTCCACTACTTACGACACAACGGCCCGGAACACATCCTTGCGTTTGCTCCCACACGAAGCGGCAAGGGCGTGGGCATCGTCATTCCAACACTCCTGGCGTGGGCGGAGAGCACCGTGGTCTACGACATTAAGGGGGAGAATTGGGCAAAGACAGCAGGTTTCCGCAGCCAAGCTGGGCAAATCTGTTTTAAGTTCTCTCCGGTAGAGCCTGAGAGTTCCTCTCGATTCAATCCACTGGCGGAGATTCGCCTCTTTACGGACCGTGATGTTTCCGACGCTCAAAACATTGCGAACATGCTCGTGCGTACCGGAGAAGACAGTCCGCAGGAACGCTACTGGCAGGACGCCGCCGCGTCGATTACCACCGGCATGATTCTCCATGTGTGCTACGCCGCCGCCCTCGAGGCTAGGCAAGCCTCTCTCAGCCAGCTCGCCGGCGTCTTTACTCGACCAGGTTTCAACTTCCGCGAAACCCTCACAGAGCTACTCACCTACACACACGACAAGGAAAACGCGCACGGTTGGCGGCTTCCCACGGGTGAAGCGACGCGCACCCATCCCGTCGTGAAAGAGAAAGTCCAGGAAATGCTCGACAAGGAGGACAAGGATTTCTCCGGCGTCCTGTCCACCGCGAAGACGGCACTCACGCTTTACAGCGATCCACTTGTTAGCCGCACCACTTCCGTTAGCGACTTTACGATCCAAGACCTCGTGAACCATGAACGGCCAGTATCGCTCTACCTCGTTGTACCTCCGAGCGACAAGATTCGGCTTCGTCCGCTCATGCGCCTAATCTTTACGATGATCGTCAACAGGCTTACCGAAAAACTTGATTTTCAGGGCTCCGAGCAACTCCGCAACAAACATCGCTTGCTCTTCCTGATTGACGAATTTCCGTCCCTCAAGCGCATGGAGATTTTCGCGGACGCGCTTTCATACATGGCCGGGTTTGGGTTAAAGGCATACCTGATTACGCAGGATATTCGCCAGATCGTAGACGAATACGGGCGCAACGAGAGCATCGTCAGTAATTGCCAGGTTCGCGTTGCTTTTGCGCCCAACCAATACGACACCGCGGAACTCCTCAGCAAAATGACAGGGACACAAACAATTAGGAAAGCCTCTTTCAATTTCTCGGGATCGCGGATGTCTCCCGTCCTCGACCGCGTCAGCACGCACATGGACGAGATAGAGCGTCCGCTGATGACACCGGACGAGATCATGCGCTTGCGGCCCCCGAAAAAAGAGCGCGGTGGCAATCAGGAAAAAATCATTGCCCCCGGCGATATGCTCATTTTTGTTTCCGGCCACTACCCTATTTACGGCACGCAGATGCTTTATTTCTTTGACCCCATCCTGCGTTCCCGCGCTGAAATCCCGCCGCCCGCAAAGTTTTATTCCATTCACAACGGAGGGCTTTCGCCGCAGGACCCACTCCCGGACTTCGCACCTCGCCCGAAGCCAACATCGGGAACACGCCCAAACCGCCGTCTGCCGGCTTCTTCTGGCGGTGGCCCTGGCGCAGACCCACCAATCGACCAACCGGCACCACCTCCGGGTTCCGCTCTTCAGCGATCCCCAGGTTTGTTTGACAAGTTGGATTTGAATTCGGAGCGATGAGCAATGCAGGAGAACCGCTTTCAACTCGCCGGTTATCTCGCAGCGAAACCGACGCTGCGCTACTTGCCTTCCTCCATGCCGGTCGCCAATGCTCGGCTTGGACAGACGTATCGGTTTACGCGCAAGGAGATTCCCGCTGAGCACACCAATTGGTTCAGCCTGGTCTTCTACGGGGATTTGGCGATCCTTGCGACCGAACTTGAAAAAGGCACCAACCTCTACGTCGATGGAACCTTTGACCAACGGCCCTTCGTCGGGAAGGACAAATACACGCGCTATGTCTATGAGGTCACAGTGCAGAAATTCTTCGTAGTTGGAGGCGCGGCGCAAGACCCACCAGTTCCGCCCAAACCGCACGCCACACTAGCGAACGAGGTCATGGCCGATGCCACTCCGTCTCCCGAATCCTCCGAGATTCAAGATACTTGGCTCTTATGAACTACACCAACGACTCCGCCGCGCAGTTCTCTGGGCTTGCGTGCTCGCTTCTCCCTTCTTTCTTGGGCTTATCGCGGGCTGGGTTTTCGGCATACGTCTTAATCTCACTCCGTCGCTACCGCTTGGGTTCTACATCACCAGCCGTTCGTCAAACGCAAAACTTGTTGAGTTCTGCCCGCAAGGAAAAGCGGCCTACGTCTCCCTTATCCGCCAATACCGCACCGCAGGGGCTTGCCCCGATGGCGGAGCGCCGCTTCTCAAACCAGCCGTCGCGTTTGCCGGCGACGAAGTGGAGGTGAGCGCAAATGGAATTCGAGTCAATGGACAACTGCTTCCCAACAGCGCAGGACGATTCAGCGACCACCTCCAACGCCCGCTCGATCCGTGGCCCTATGGCACGTACAAAGTCGAACCGGGTACCGTGTGGGTCGTCTCGACGTTCAATAGCTACAGCTTCGACAGCCGCTATTACGGCGCGATTCCGACTTCCGCGATCCGGCACCATCTCCGCCCGCTGTGGACATTCGCTACGGACGCTCCTCAGCAGTAGGCTCGTGCTTCCTGTCGTCGCTGCTTCGACATCGGCGATTGCGTGGAATGGACACCTTGCGGCAATTCCGTTATCCCTTGTTGCTCCGCTACTTGTCTATCGCACGAAATCTAGAAAGCACGCCTATGCTTCGATGTTCAGCTACTACGCGGCGGCAAGCTGGCCGCTCATTCCCGGAGCGCGCGCTTTCTTTGGAGCGCAGGGCACTCCGATCATTGGATTGTTACTATGCTTGGCCGCCGCTGCACTACTGGCGTTGCCGTGGGGTTTGCTCTTCACGCGCGGGCGGGAGAGAGCTGCATACTCGGTGCAGCTCTGCATTCTGGCCACCGCGATGCCGCCGCTCGGGATCATCGGATGGGCTTCGCCACTTCTTTCCGCAGGTGTTCTTTTTCCTGGCTCCAAATGGTTCGGACTGGCGCTAATCACCGTCTTTCTGATTGCCTTCCGCTTCAAACCAGCGCTGAGTGTCGTCAGTTTGGCGCTCTGTGCTCTCGTCTTTCATTTGCACTACAAGCAACCGGAGGTCCCTGCAGGATGGGAAGGCGTCAACACAAACTATGGAGGCACAGGACAAGGGGACCCTGACTTCACGACCGAATACAACACGGCCCAAACCATGCAGGCAACGATTGTCGAGTCGCATGCGACCGTGCTCCTCTTCCCGGAGCATCTGCTCACGCACTGGAATGAATCCACGGATGCCTTTTGGGGAGACACTTTAACCGCGCTTGCTTCGCAGCACCGGACAGTGCTTATGGGAGCTGGAATTAACCCACCAGGCACTTCGAGAAATCTTTTTGCGCAGAAGCGGTACTTGAATGTGCTGCTCGCACGCGGCGAGGAAAATACCGCGCTCTATCAACAGCGCATTCCCGTTCCGATTGCAATGTGGAGACCCCTCAGTAATGGCGGGGTGCCACTGAAGCTCTTTGGCCGCGGAACAATCCGCATCCACAATCAAAACGCCGCCGTACTTATTTGTTACGAACAAGTCCTCGTGTGGCCGTTTCTTTCTTCCGCTCTCGAACATCCGACCGTTCTATTGACCGCCTCGAATGACTATTGGGCCAAGAACACCCATATTCCGGCGATTCAGCAATCAAGCGCTGCGAGCTGGGCGCGACTATTCCATCTTCCCGTGCTTTCGGCTTCGAACTTCTAATGCACATTGCAAGAATCATTCTCGCAACGCACTTCGCTCTCGTCGGCACGGCTTCGTGTGCACAAACAGGAACGACGAACCCCAACACAAAGATTTCGCCGACATCGTTTCAAAGGCTCGCGCAAACCTGTGCGGCGAACGTCCCGGTCAGCACCCTCGAAGCTATCGCCCGCACTGAGTCAGCGCTTTACCCCTACGCCCTCAGCATCAACCATCCTCACCAGCTCGCCCGACGCCAGGGATGGACTCACGCCACCATCACCCTTGAAAGACAGCCTGCATCACTCGAAGAGGCAGTCGCATGGACCAAATGGCTCCTCGGGCAAGGCATCACCGTGAGCATCGGGCTGCTCCAGGTGAACAGCGAGCACGCTGCGCATTTGCATCTCACTGCTGAACAACTGTTTGACCCTTGCACCAATCTCCGTTCAGGTGCTGCGCTTCTTTCTGCCACATACACAACAACAGCTCGAATCCACGGTGAAGGCTTCGCCGCTCTCGATTCCGCTCTTTCTTACTACAACACAGGATCTCCTACAACCGGACTCACCAACGGATACGTGCAGCAGGTCAAACGCCACGCAAAATCTATAAACAACTGACATTGATCCACCTCCGCGATTAGAAGAGTTCCACCGCAAATTCCCTTCTCCGCAAGAGGCTGCGCCCGGTCCCGCGCTTCTTCCGTCAAGGGTTTCCGCTTCTCTCCAATAAACGGCGTACCTCGCCGCCCTTGACGGCGCGCGCGCCCGTTCGCAATGAGCCCGCTATGAAGGGAATTTGCTTCTTTTTTCGAGCAGCAAAACCGCTCGAAAAAGGGAAAAGGAGAATCTACCATGACGAATAAGCAAGAACATGCAACTTGGGGAGAATTGTTGCACAGTGCGGTCCACACGCCTGGAAAGCTTCTCGCTGCCTACACTGCTTTCCACAACTACTCGTTTGGAAATGCGCTACTCGCCCTCGAACAATGCATCAGCCGGAAGATCGAACCGGGACCACTTAACAGCTACAAAGGTTGGCTGGCCTTCAAACGGCAAGTGCGCAAGGGCGAGAAGGGGCTATGTCTGTGTATGCCCGTGACATACAAAAAGCGCCTGACTTCCGATGCACCAGCGGAAGGTACGGAAGAGCCTCGCGACGAGATGCGGCAATGCTTCGTCTTCCGTAACTATTGGTTTGTCCTGGCGCAGACCGAGGGGGAAACACCATACGAGCAGGCAATCCCCGACTTTGACTTGGATGCCGCATTGCAAACGCTCAACATCACCCGCACCCCATTCGATGAAATCAACGGCAACGTGCAAGGTTTCGCGCATCTGCGCGAGATAGCAGTTAGCCCGATTGCAGAGCTCCCGCTCAAAACCACGCTGCACGAAATAGCTCACGTCGTTCTCGGCCACACGACTTCTCAAAAGTTTGTGGACTTGGAACATATGGACCGGAACATCAGGGAAGTAGAGGCTGAATCCGTCGCGCTCATCTGTTGCGAGTCTCTCGGGTTGCCCGGCGCAGACGCCGCCCGCGGTTACATTCAACACTGGCTGCACGGGGAGAAGGAAATTCCCAATCAGTCCGCAATGAGGATCTTCAGTGCCGCGCAAAAAATCCTGAAAGCGGGGGGTTTGACAGGGGAAAACCCGTAGGCTTGACACCCGCTTGGGACCTAACTTGGAGCCATCTCACCGAAGCAACTGGAAACGGAAGGTCTGATGAATCGGATGCGCGTAAGTCTTTTCGATCTGCTAAACGTTCGTCAGTGACGTTCCGCCTGTTGTTTCAGGCGTTTCTTACTGGCTTTCAAGATTTCACTAAGCTGCTCAGCCAACACCTCAATTCGTGCCTGTTCCTCGTCGGTGAAATCATGAACTCCACAAGCGTCCTTGAGTATGGTTAAGGCTTGGTTGCTGATTGCTGGCATCCCTTTTGCCTCCGTACCGGATTCTACTACTCCATCGCGTCTCCGAGGCAGCGCATTGAGACAACTAAAACTCGCAAGCCTTCAAACCTAGAATGTGCGCAACAAATTGCGTTCTGGCATAGAAAGCCCGCGAAGTTGTTCCGTGCCCGGCACCCTTTGTTCGCGGCTGTACTAGCTTGCCCATCTTTCCTGTCAGTGCTGGGAAGCCCTTGGTGAGAAGCGTCTCGCGCACTAAATCATAGTCTGCTTTCACCTGTGCATAGACCTTCGGGTCTTCAAGGTCGAAAGTCCCAACTGAGTGTACATTTGCAGAAGATTCAACTCTGTCCATAAAGGTTCTGGCTACGACAATCATTTTGCGCATCTTGCTGTACAGATGACTCTGTTCAAATGTTTTGGCTTTTACCTCAACAGGGTCGATCATTGTGATGGCCATCGTTTCTTTCACACAAAGGCCAACTCTGGGACGGGTGCGAACAGGTACGACCTTCAGTTCCCATGAACCGAAGTTCGGAGACTGGGCAGAATTAAGCGGTAACCCTAAATATCTTTCAATGGTGTGACCCGCCCAACCCTTGCTGATGCGCGGAACCAGCGTCCCATCAATTCTAACTTTTATATGGATGGGTATTTCCAGCTGGTGAGCAAGCGCACAAAGGTCTGTGCCTACCAATTTCTTGAGTTTTGAGAGCGCCTCAGATCGTTCCATTGGGATTGATAGGCGATTTCACGAAATGTAAATTTAATATGTCAATCCGCATGGGCAGACTTAGACAAACAATCAAATAGAGTTCGCTCCCGCGAAGCGTCCTCTTCAATTTCGTGCGGTTGGGAATCACTTGACCGTGAGAGCCTTTTCATTGCCAGACGAACATATTTTTCTTCCCGTTCGCAACCCAGAAAGTTGCGATCCAGTTGCAGCACGGCCACGCCAGTCGTTCCAGAACCAGCAAATGGGTCTACCACTAATTCACCGGGGTTTGTACTGGCCCGTAGGCAACGGAGAACCAATGCGATGGGCTTCTGTGTCGGGTGTTTGCCAAATCGTTTCTCTTCGGAGTTTGGCGGCATCATTTTCCATACGTTCTTCATTTGCTTGCCGCCATTTTCGCCTTTCATAGCTTCGTAGTTGAAGGTGTAGCGTTCCTTACCGCCCTTCTTCGCCTTGGTCGCCCACAAGAGTATTTCGGTGGAATGTGTGAAGCAGCGGCAACCCAAGTTTGGCGGCGGTGCTGGCTTTTCCCACACAATGTCGTTGAGAATTCGGTAGCCTTCTTGCTGCATCGCCATGCCTACGCTCAGATAGACGTGCAGCGTGCCAGAAACCCAAATAGTGCCGGCAGGTTTGAGAACACGGCGGCAGGCTTTCAACCATGAGCGGTTAAATTCATGGTCAAGCTCAATTCCTCGGCTTCTGTCCCATTCACCTTTGTTGACCTTAACCATCTTTCCGGCGACACAGGTGATCCCATCATTGGAAAGCAAATATGGTGGGTCAGTCCAAATACAGTCGACGCTGTCTTCTGGTAGAGAGTTGAGCCATTCCAGCGAATCGCCAGAGTACAAACGTGATTGACCATTTTCAGATTTCCAAACAACCTTTGCCATCCCGCTCACCCTTTCGCCATTCTACCAAGAATTTCTCGGAAAGCCTTTCCCTGAACATGCTAAAGCCAGCGGGTCAGAGGTCATCACATTCCTTTTGGATGCCACGCCACAACATCATGCGGCCATCGTAGTTCCAATAGGTTACATCCTGCTCTATAAAGAGCCACTTCAAAGCCTTCAATATCAATTCGGAACTAAGCCCTCTCTTGAATTTCAAAGGAGTCTCAGAAAGCACTTTATCAGGGTCTTCGCAATTCCACACACGTTCAATGGCAGCCATCAGAGCTTTCTTTTGGGTGGGGCTTTCCTTCAGCTTTTCCTTAACGTCTTCGACTATTGTCCCGTGGCTTGGCCGCTTATCCTTTTCGCCGTCGAATTTTTCGACCCAGACTTGAAAATCAATCCCCTTGTTCAAGAAGGTTGGTCTCAGCAGATAGATGCGATTGCCTTCCTTGATCTTTTCAACGAAGTATTTGTAGCGAGTAACAACTTGAGTTTTATCCTTCCAGTATCCTTTTTTCTCATCAAGAAAGGCGTTGACTATGACTTTTCTGAGTTCAGCTCGTGAATTAGAAGCAAGGGACAATTTGATGACAAAATCATCATACATTTTCTCAGGTGACATTTAGAAAAGACCCTTTGGCGTCTGGGAGGAGCATACAAAAGAAAATACCAACCCGAAAGGATTTATCCTTCGCCCCCGAGATTAGGAGGAGCCCGGGTGGCCAATAGTCATCTGACAATCGCTCGGTATATGCTCTTGCTGTTATAACCAACGGGTACAGCGTTGGTCTTACTAGGAGTCTGTTTACCCTCAGTGACCCGTCGGGCGGGCAAGCGAGTGCGTAGGCAGGCGCGTCGAGAGACTGAAGTTCATATGAGTCAGGGCAACATTGTGGAGGCTTCCATGACCATGATTATGGACGACCCGGGAGACCCCGTTTTTTTGGGCGGTAATTATTTAATCCGAATCAAGATTGGGCGTGGCACAAGAGGAAGGATCGCAAAGCTGAGCCCCCGCACGGCTAGAAGACTCGCTTGTGCCTTGTTGCTTGAAGCTGAGAAGCGCGAAACGATGGAGTGTTCACACAGGACAAAAGGACTAGTAAACACGCTGGACAGCGCGGTGGCCGCTGTCTCGAGGTTTCATTCCAAAGATGAAAAGCTCCGACGTCGAAAGAGAGACCGCGATTTCAGCAAGGAGTTACGAAAAAAAAAGGCGAACTGAATTGCCGATAGCTGTCTATTACTCTTGCTATAGATGAATGACACCTTCCAAGATCAGATTTGCAGAGACTTCACCATCGTCATCCTCAAACTCGACTTCGGCAACTTCGTCATCGTCTGGACGGAGCCGAATCTCAACCTTGCGGGGGTCGGCTTTCTTGAGCGTCAGGTCGTAGAGTTCTTGCACGGTCATTCTGTTCTCCTCGATGGGTCCCCGCCGACTTCCAAGACGTTCAATTCGAGGCTGCGGGGTATCTTACCAACTGATTTCCATTCCGAATAGCACTTAGGTGACATCAGCAGGATGGCGTCGAAGCCCTTTTTCAGTGCAGCATTCCTCCACTTCGCATCGTGAGCAGCCATCTGCTCTATAGACATGCCGTCATACTGAGGCGGGATGCCGAGGACACGAGCTATTTTCTTTTCGTCGCCAACCAAGGGCTTCGTAATCTTAACTCGCTGCTCCAACGGTCTCCCGGTTCCAAAGAGTCCGTAAAACTGCGCTTCGGCGTAGGTAGAGGCTAAGAACTTCCCACGCTTAGCATAGGCTTTGGAGTCCATCGGAGGAAGATGCCACCAGCTTTTTCGATTCACGTAAGCAATCAACTCGTCGTAGAGCGCCTTCTTCATCGTGCTACCTGCCGGGCGATGTAGAGAATCACCTTCGCTCTGCCTCGATGCTTCCTGAGAAGGTGTGCGATGTCCTCATCTCTATAGTAACCCGAGCGGACACCGTGCTCATTTTGGGGGATGTAGATGCGAGCCGGGCGAATCTCGGCTCTGCGCCTCGGTGTGAAAGCTGCGAACTGCTTAACTGTGAGCATTTGTCCTCCTCGGTGGTCAAAGGTCGCCGCACCGTATTAACCTGGTTTCAGCGGAACGCGCACCATTGTTAGTTATACTGCGTATAACACTGTACCACGATTGTTATTTGAGTGCAACCGATATTGACCTCCGTATAACAAGGGGGTACGCTGCTCTACGTGAAGATGGAACTTACAGCAATCAGGCTAAGGGCAGAACAGGTTAAACGGCTGGGCAAGATTTCGAAACGTGTGGACCGGCCCGTATCGTGGCTAATTCGAAGAGCGATTGACGACTTCCTGAGACGCCAGAAGTGAAGCGTTGATGATTTATGGTTGTAATTCTCTACGAAGAAGGAACCGCAGGCACTGCGCAGAAAATTGCATCAGACCTGCTCGCCGCCTTCTCTAGTCATGTACAGGTTGACCTGATAGGGGCAGAGGCGTGTTCGTCCTTGCCCGCCGATGTGTCCTGGGATGACTTGCTGATCGTCGTGTATGGCGGCAACGGTTTTCCCGACGCGGGCAACACGTTTATTGCCCGGCATCTCGAACAAAGGGCCCATTCCGCGATGCTTCTCCCTGTCGCACTGCATTATCGCGATGGCTGCTGCGCCTAACCGCATTGCACAGCACCGAGGAAAAGACCTGTAGATCGTTGGCAATGACACGGCAAGGAAAGCTTCCGGCCACGTACCACGCGACCGAACCCGACCCGGCAAACAGATCTGCAAAGCGCTTCGCCCCAGATGTCTCTTGAACGAGGATTTCTCCCAGTCCATTTCCCAGCATCACCCGCTTTGAGCCCATATACTTCATAGGGCCACGGCAACAGCTCCTACTCTTTCGAACTTGCACAAATTGACCAGAGAATGAGGGCGCTCGTCCCATAGCGTGTAGGGATTAAAGGTCGGATTATTAGTCATCCAGTCGTCGATTTCCTCGATTGCCTTCTCTTGATCCGCACCAAAGGTAGTGTAGCTCGTCTTTGGAGATTTCTTATCATGGACAAGCGAATGAGAGACATAATTCAGTAGCAACTCCTCCTGCCAGTCCTGAGGGGACTTCAGCAGCCTAGTCTCTTTCCATTGCAGACGAAGCAGTGCGCTCGCCAGGCGGAGGAGCAAGAACGCCCGACTGAATACTGCCCCCACGTCCACGTTTTCTTTTCTGGCCCTTCTTAAGAGCCCCCCGCCCTGCTCCCGAAAGGCAGTTCGAAGTGACTCCATCATTTCAATCGCGTCGCTTTCCGGCTTATTCTGCTGATTGACAATCCATTTTGTTATTCCTGCGCGAAAAGCCAAAAATGTTGAGCCACTCGGAACATGGAGAAGTCCATAGCTTTTCTTGCAAAGGTCATACACAATCGCACGGTCCACAATGTCGAATTGACCATGGTCTACGGGAATCGATGCCGCACACACATCCCGCACAAACTGCACATCAGCTTCCGAGGGCAAATCTAGAGCGCTCAAGCGGAGATTCGGCCTGTAACTCGCCTCGTTTCTAAGCTCGCTATCTTGGGAAAGGGTACTGAGATCAACAGTCCAATCGCTGACCCAATATTCGGCAATATCCTGAACTGTTCCACTGCTTGCTGCTCCACACGCCTCCGCCCACTCTTCCCCAGACAGTCCGAGACACGAGAAACAGCGCAACACCTCAATTCCGTGACCGGGTTGCCTCGACCAGTACCCGATCGCTTTCCAAGTCGTATCGTGGGTTGCGCCTTGAAACCAGATCACATCCATAGTGCTTGTTAGGGCAAAGTGCTTCCTCTTCAAAATGCCGATTCCTGAGAAAGCCAAAACAGCGAGCGCTGCGCGAAGCTCCGCATAGTAAGCAAGGTGTACGGCTTGAGTCCTCGACCCGCTAAGAAAAGACAGCGCAGCCTGAGATACATATCGCCATCCATCTAACACATGCGATGCGGAGGAAAGAGCTAAGTACTGCGCAAGCTCATCCTTTTGAACTGCGCTGGGGACCTGGCCGTACAGGGACTCTACAAAAGCGCGAGCCTGGCCTCCTAGTATTGAGCTACCCGTCGGTATAAAGGGCCAGGCTGTTTGAATGCTTCCAAGTTGTGCAGCGGCCTGGATGATTGGCTGGGAAGAAGCCGAGGCAATAGCTGTCTGGACGATTGGAGGTAGGGGAGGCACTACTCTTCAGCCTCTTCGGCGTCGTAGCCGAGCTTCTCGAGAATCTCTGAAGCAAGATTTGAGATTTGCTTCGCCCCTTTCTCTTTGATGAACGCAAGCATTCTGCGACGGATTTCACGGTAACCACTGCTCCCACGATACATCGCTTGCGTTGCGTAGTTGGTATCTGTGGGACTGAGCGCGGAAGGGAGTCTCCAGTCAAAATCTGCCAGCGTCTCGGCTATGCTGCTCACGTATCTTATCGATTTCACGCAGCGCCTCTCGAACTGCCTGAGAGCATCGCTTACAGCTACGTTGTCATCCTGCTTAGTTTTTCTTACCCAGTCCCATTCACGCAGATCCAATTCATTGTTCTCATTCGCGACCCAAAGAAGGTCATTTAATACTTTCATATAACCACGGACGCCTTGGTCTGCAGCTAACTGCGTGTCTGGTCCAGAAAATAAAAGCTCCCGTCGCTGTGGTTCCGAGTAGTTACTTAGTTCCTGTTCGTACTTGCGAAGCAGCGCTGTTGCCCACTGGGCCCTGGTCTTTATCACCGCATTGCGAATTAATCTCCAACACATGATAAGGAAGGCCGCCTGTTGCTCCCTTACCCAATTCAGTTCAATCTCGTGGGTTCTTTGACGCGAGCCGAACAGTCCGCCTATGCGAGTGCCTGAGCCCGAGGTATAGCGTCTAATAAATGAAGACATCAGGCTGTTAATAAACGCAGCTTGTGTGATCTTGCCTTTTTCGCGACCACCGAGCCTTATGATCCGGTCTTTCCAAGGACTTTCAGGGTGGGACCAAAGAAGAATCACAAGATCTTGGGCTCGAGTCTGCCTGTATATGTCGGGTCCCTCGAACCGCAGTAGCCACTCCTCGGTTCGGAGCAATGGATAGAGATCAAAAACCATACTCGTAGTAATCCTTTTGGACAGCTGATTGATGGTGTAA
>Ga0207091_1011_pt1 | contig 41974 bp, 32 predicted proteins | sample Alteio_BWMinHeat_47_FD_153534 | JGI IMG/M metagenome (GOLD analysis project Ga0207091, IMG submission 153534) | Enriched cells from forest soil in Barre Woods Harvard Forest LTER site, Petersham, Massachusetts, United States -... | ecosystem: Environmental > Terrestrial > Soil > Temperate forest >... | reverse complement strand
GAGCGCCTTTCCAACATGGGCCCAATGGCCTGACATATCTGAAATTCTCTTATAGAGCTCATGGCCTAGATCGCTGACTTTTTGGGCATGCCGAGATAAGCTTTCTTGTTTCCATCCGTAAGCGACGGCTCGAAGAAGCGCAATGAGGGTTGTTGGCGTTGCAATGATCACGCCTTGAGCTGCGCCATACTCAATGAGGGACGGATCGGCTTCCATAGCAATGGCAAAGATCGTCTCTGAAGGCAAAAATAATACGACAAACTCAGGCGTGGGCTGAAAATGCTCCCAGTATGTCTTTTTCCCTAACGTGGTGATGTGGTCTTTGACATGCCGGGCATGGTGGCGGAATTTTTCCAATCGAAGCGGCTCATTTTCGGTATCAATCCCATCCAAGTAAGATTCCAGGGGGACTTTCGCGTCAATCACGACTTGCCTTTCTCCTGGAAGGCGGACGATTAAATCGGGTTTCCTTCTTTGCCCTTCCGTGAGATCGTACCCTTGTTCAAAGAAATCGCAGTGGTTGAGCATGCCTGCAAGCTCTACAACCCGTTTCAGCTGGATCTCGCCCCACCGACCCCTGCCTGCAGGAGACCTAAGGGCTTTGACAAGCTTAGATGTCTCAGCTTTGAGCTGATGCTCGGCATCCATGAGGGCATGAAGCTGCTGCTTCATCTGGCCAAAGTCGGTTTTTCTCTCGTTTTCTAAAAGCCTCATCTGGGCATGGATCTTATCGACCATCTGGCCGATCGCTTTTTGCTTCTCTTCTAAATCTTTACCGATCGCTTCTGCAGAAGCGGTACGGAATGACTCTTTGAGCTCTTCTTGGTTTTTGACCCTTTCTTCCGCCAGCGCGCATCGAATGAGGAGTTTTTGATGGCGGTAACTCAAGTAGCCCAGGGAACCTAAAGCACAAAGGAACAATAAAGACAGGGCAATCATTCAGACTCCTCTTCTTCAGGCTCAAAGTCTTCTAACGTTTTCGATTTTTTCCCCGCGATCATACGAATCACCGATAGGATCACCCCTAGAATGATATAGCTCCAGGTCAGCCCAAATAGCATGATCGGGAAAAAGTGCAAAAAGCCATAGAGCACAAAAATCGCTAAAATGACGGTCATCAAAACAAGGTGAAAGGAAGGGACTCTAAAATGGAGCGCTTTCAAGCTGGGGAACTTCCACCGGCTGATCATTAAAAACCCTAATACAACCCAGATACACGTGAGCATAATGGCCGTCGATGTCTCGGCTAGGTTAAACCACTGCCCTGCGTAAGGCGTGGCGAAAAAGAGATTGGTTGAAACTGCAGCTATTGCCGCAGCCGGGATCGGAAGGCCTGTGAAATTCTTCTTCTGGGCTGCTTCCTCTTCGAGATTGCCTTTGGCTTGCGTAGCCTTCACACTAAACCGGACCAGCCTCAAGATCCCGCAGATCGAATAAATCATTGCTCCGATAATGGCAAAAAAAGAGAGGCCCGTTCCCTGCTCTAGCGATAAGCTTTTTAAGAGAAGAACCGATGGCGCTACCCCAAAAGAGACTGCATCAGCCAGAGAATCAAACACAAACCCGAATTCACTCTCAGCCCGGATCACCCTGGCAATCGCCCCATCCAATAGATCGGCAAAGGCTGCCAGCAGAATCAAGACCACCGACGTGAATAAGACCTGGTAACTCCCCTCTCCAGGCTCGACCATGTTGATCTTAAAGATCACAAAAAGGCCGCATGCCAGCGCAAAGGCCGTGATCACATTGGGGATTAAATAGACTTGTCTTCTCATACCCCACCTACTCTAGCATAAAGGGCATTTAAGCTGCTTTAGGCAGTTTTCCAGTCGCAGGAGCTAACTGGGCAAGCTCAGCCAGTAAGAAAGCAACAGCTGCCAAAACATGGATGTTTTGCGGCTGGGGCAAAGATGGAGGCGTAGAGCCGGAAACCGGAGGAATGTTTGTCATATTTTTTCTCCCCATTTATGACGATGTTTTTTTGTTCTGGGCCTTTTGGTGGGCTTTTCACGAAATTCTTGAATCCCTTTTTCTGCATTTTTAAAAAGCCGGAAATCGTCAGCGGAAAAGTTCCCTTTCTCTAGGAGTTTTTTAATTTCTTCCTCGGACATGCCGCTTTTTTCGTAAGCTAGTTTTGTGTATTTTAGAAGTTTTTTATGCATTTCTTGAGACTCTTTCATGGCTGCTTTTTTCTCTTCTTCAGTGCCTGTCTCCATGATCGTCCGGATTTGATCGAAGAATTGGATGGTTTCACGAGTCAACTCTTCCATTTTATCCATAGAAGGGTTTTTAAACAGCTCATCGAGCTTTTTTGTTAGATTATTAGCCATAATAATAAAAGCCTTCTATGCTTAATATTATTAAATAATACATATATATTTCAATATAATTACAAATAAAAAACCGCGAGGGGGACTTCCCTCGCGGTAGAGATAGTTAAGCAGGAGGGGCTTAACTTAAGTTATCCTCGAGCTGAACCAGTTAAAGAAATGATGTTTTGGTAAGCTTGAGCGATAGATTGCTCTGCGTTCTGCTGTGCTTGGATCGCAGCAGTAGCAACACCAGCCGATTGCTGGACCATTTGCGGGGTATTTTGCAAGTAGTTCTGCATACCCATCTCTTTTGTGATGCTCGCTTGAGTATAACCTTGAGCAGCCTGTAAGCTACCTGTGAGGGCGTTGTTAGCCACAGTTGCAAAGGTATTATAGTACGTCTGCTGGTTAGCAACGGTGTTGCGTAGCTGCGCAATGCGCTCGCTCGTCCGTTTATCGTCATCAACAGCATTTGATTTAGCAGGTGAAGAGGCATTGCCTGTTCCACTTCCTACTGTATTATTGTCTGCCACAGCGGCGTCTTTCGGGATAGAGCCTGTGACCGATGCCGTCGCTGTAGAATTATTCGTTACATCTGTTGCAGTAACTTTCATTCCACCGTTTTGCTTTGCAAGAAGACCACTTTCAAGTTGATCAGCTTCATTAGCTGCGCCTTTCGTAAGGAGAAAACCACCAACTAGGCCAGCCGCTTGAGTTACAGCTGCTCCCATGTTTTGACCAAACTGTAGCCAACCCTGTTTGACGTTTTGGGCTGCAACATCTTGGGCTGTTTTTAAAGCTTCTTCATTGGCTACTTGAGCGACTTCAAAATAGCCTGCTTTTCTTTCGCCATCGGGTCCAGTTGAACCGGTGAACAGCGAAAGGTTGTCTTTCTGCATCTGGGCTAGATACCCTTGCATTTCTGCTAGAGACATGTACACCAGGGCTGTTGCTCCAGGAATCATTGTATTTCCGCTCATTGTCATAAAATATTCTCCTTTAATTATTTAATTTTTTATGCTCTGTTGTTTTGTGCGATCAAGTTTGCTTCCATAGAGATCGTCTTAAGGAAGTTAGGCGATTGTTGTAGGGCATTGAATCGCTTAAAGACCTCTGACTGCGCTTGAGTCACAAGTGTGGTCATTTCTTCAATGACTTTGCTGTTGTTATCAAAAAGGTTAAGAAAACCCTTAATGGTCGCTATATCAGCTCTTAGGTTTGCAGCCTCTCTCTCTGCATTACCATTACCAATATGAGCTGCGCAGGCTGCTAATCCAGCACCCACCTCAGTCCATCGCAGACCGTTCAGGATGTTACCTGAAGTCAGCTTGCTCAGCATACTTCCTATTGTTGAAGAAGAATCTGACAAGTAAGCGATCATTTTTGTAATCATAGAATTTTCACCCAGGACTTGTTTTACAGTATTGAGCAGCGATGTTGCTGACCCAGCTGTCCCTGCCACGGTACCTGCAGTTTTAAATCCAAAAGCTAGTGAACCCACCATGAGCAATAAGTTGAGGACAAGCCCAACGATTGCAGCGGTCTGCTGGCTTTGAGAATCTTCCATACCTGCACTGAGGAAAATTCCCTGGAAGATATCTTGGAAGCAGTTAGAGCTTGTGATCTGAGCAGTCGCAGCAGACAATCCCGTCATGATACCGATGATGGTTGCTACAAAAGTTGTTACTGTGGATACGACAGCACTAGCAGCAGCTGCTCCACAAACAGCACCGAGAACAATACCGGCGACAAAGTTGACGACGCCTTTGACAATATCAATGGTTGCTTCACTCCATCCAAATTGCTTTCCCATCGCTTCGACAGTGACATTCACCAGAGAAGAGAGCATTCCTTTCCCTTCATGAACTGGGATCGCGGTAATAACGAGGACGACTGCAGTAATTAAGAACATTGTCGTACCGCCTGTAAAAGCAGCCAAACCTAAACCAACGACTGCAAGAACAGGGCCCAAAATATATTTCAGGAAGATATTCCAGAAAGAGTTTTCCCAGGCTTTAAGGTCTTTCATTGCCTTTTCAGCTTTATCCGCTTCTTGAGTAGCAACAGACGTGTTTATATTGTTGGTCTCAGCGTTTTGCTCAGCCGTCTTTGACATGAATTGAAGCATCTTTTGAACTGTATTCAAAAGCTTTTGAGTCATATTAGCCAGAGCCAGAGCAACATCTTGAGATGTTGGAACTGCACTGAGAGGAACTAATGTTACAATCTTCTCACCAGGCACCTCTTTGTAAGAAAGAGCAGCGTCGTGAAGATAAAGGGTTGAATCTGTTGCCATATTATCACCTATCATTTTTTTAGTTTAAAATCTTACATTGTGCGACGAACGACATACCCTGAATAACAGATCCAATCGAGCTCATCGATTCATTCATCGATGTTGCAATCGCCTGAGGCATGTTTTGTGTCGGCGTCAGAACGGGGTCAATACCCTTCACTCCTGCTTGAATAGCCGACTGCGCAGAACCTAGCTTTGTTGTATAGAGGCTAATCGCCTGTTTTTGCTCATCGTTGAGCTTTCCGCCTGAATTAAGAATCTTTTGAATATTCGCCATGCTATTGTTGCCACCGTCGTTCCACAACTTTTCTTGGATAGCACCCAATTGGCCTTGGATTTCAGATTCTATTCCAGCAAGCATGGTCGCCATTTTAGAGTAAATGACCTGCAAGCTCATTCCTAACTGCTGAGTCACAATGTTCGCTTGTAGACAAACTAGCGCAGCGTTGGATTCACCTGTATAGGTACCATTGGATTGAACCGCATCGTGTCCTGCAACTGGGGCTGATATATTTGTGCTTGTTGACATATATTTTTCCTCTTTTTGTTGTTTAATGATTAAGCGTTAGCTTGACCCATGTTTTGGAGAATCGTTTTATTCACGTTGATCATCGCAAGAGCTGCCGCTTGTATAAAGCTCAACTCTTTTTCAAAGACCCCTTGGTTATATTGCAAGATCTGACCAACCGCAGTCGATTTACTTGTAATTGAGTTAGATACCTGCTGAACCAAGTTAGACAATGTCGCAAATCCCGGCTGTGTAGGGAAACTAGGATTATCCTTGCCACCACCGTTATTTGCAGAAGGCTGCAATGCATTCATCGCAAGCGCTACGTTTTTCCACTGTGGAGAATCAGGCCCTGTGCCTTTAGCTGCTTGGAAAAGCGCTGCCAGAGTCGTTGTCTGATCCTTTCCATTAACGTCTTTAAAAGTCACGTTAATTTGAGTCGCATTGCTTGGATTAGTCAGCGCTTGATAAATGGCATCAAGCTGAGGCCTAATACTAGCGATAGATTGGTTACCAGCCAAGAGTTCTATTCTCATGACATAATTGTAGAAGTCTTGAGCTGTTTTTCCTGTAAAGTTAGATGCACTCCATAGGTTTGCAATTTCTTTAGCATTATGACCTAGTGGAACAGACAGATAGTTCGTCAAGCTACCTTGGCCAGAAATCGCTGTCTGTGAGTCGTTGGTTTGATCCATCAGAACATACATGATGAGGATGTACATTTGGAAAGGATCTGTTACACCGTGGAGAAGTGCGTTCAACTCCAATGATCGGATTGCATTTAAATAATCGGCTGTCCCTGAGTTACATGCGAAGGCAGCCTGCCATTCAAAAGCCTTCCCCATGGCAAAGTCGTTAAATGACAATGAGCCTGAAGGGTTTTGTTGCATCCAAGTTCTCAGCGTGTCACCCGATGGTCCGTAGAGTTGTAGAGTCTTTATCCACATCGGAGTTAACTGTTTGAAACCATCGTCAACATACGATTTCAACATGTCGACCATTTTCTGAGCTATGTCCAACGTTTTTTGGTAATCGCCACCGCTTTTCCAATAAGTACCTTGGATAATGGCAGGGATACCTATTTCAGTAATGATGCTGATGATAGACTTGCCGCCAGGGCCTGGAAGATTTAAAAAGTTTTGTATTTGTGATTTTGTATCAGCGGGTAGTTTTTTCCAAACGTTACCAAGGTTCATAAGAAATCCAGCGGCATCCATAATGGAGTTAAAGTTCATTGTATCTCCATTAGCAGAATAACCAAGGATATCCTGGAGTCTATCGAGTAACTCCCTAGGGCTCAGCAAAGTTCCATCTGAATGATAGACAGAGATGTTAAAAGATTTTCCTAATGTCCACTCAGAATCAGGATTGTTGGGGTCTGGGTTAAAATAAGGAAAGTTGATCCCATCACCTGAAGATTTGAATTGGGTGGCATAAGCCTGTCTTTCTGATAATAACCTTTCAACATATGTATAAGTAGATGAAATGTGTGACATATTTTATTACCCTTTTGTTGTTAGCTATATTGTTCCTATTCTAAGTTTATATTATTCGTTAATTTTATGTCAAATTTTTATTAGATATATATAAATATCTTATTAAGAATCGGTTGCATGACAATGGATTTTTATAAGTAGCAGAATACGAGTAAGTTAAGAATTTTAGAAAGTTAAATTTTATTTAAAAAAAACTTATTTCCATTAAGAATCAAGAACTTAGGCAGCCCACAACAATATAGTGCTAGAATGAGGCGTAGCACCCCTCTCGCAAGCAGAATCGAGGCGCTATATATAAGGGGTTACTTGAACTTAGGAAGTTATTCATGATTAAGCAGTTGTGTTGCTTATTGAATATGAGCGACTTATGCTTTTGGACGGGGCCTATCTTTTGCAAGACTATTTTGATAATCGTTAATTTCCTGCTGGGCTTTTTCGAGATGACTCCTCTGGTCTTTTGGGAACTTTCCTTCGGATACCATCTTTTGAACCTGCTCTTCACTCATACCGAGCTTATTATAAGCCCTTTCAGCAACTTGCTGGAGCTTTGTCTGCATCTCTTGAGCTTGTTTTAGAGCCGCTTGTTTCTCTTCGGCTGTTCCATTCATCATTGTTGTACGAAGAGAGTCGAAGATTTTAAGAGTTTCATGAACAAACTGTTCAATTTGTTCCATGTTAACCGATTCAGGGTTTTTGAAGAATTCGTCTAGTTTGTTCGCTAAATTATTATCCATGGACAACTCCTATTCTAATTATAAGTTTATTAATATAAACATTAATTATCAATTAATATTATATAATGCACAATTAATCACTAATAGGTGAGTTAAAATTCATCGATTTTCTGTGGCACAGCAGTTTCTGTCCCTTATGTTAGGAAAACGTGATTTTTTCCCAAAAACTCGTCGATTTTTTTGTCATTTCTCACAAAAAAGTCAACGAGTCATGTGGAACATTCAACAGCGGTCTGTGCCCGTGATCATCCACTCATGGAGGAGACCTCGGCATATCTACTGCCGATCCTGGCCCACCCCCTGGGCCACCCTTTGCCGGCTGCACATAGTTGAATATAATTCTATCAGGAGGCCCTGATACAATCCCCCGCCACTTAGCTAGATCAAATACGGCTCCTAAGGCTGGGTTGTCCATTCTCGGGTTAGTCCCCAATTTGGCTGCCCCCATTATGAAAGACCCTCCGGAACCCACAGTGATCTTCCCGCTGACGTTGACGGAAGGATTAATAGAAGCTGGATTGAAACCACGTGTATCCGCACCAACAGCATTAACAATCATATTAAAATTTCCATTGCCAACATTAATTTGAAAACTGGTCTGAAAAAGTATATACTTTCCCGCATTAAAAGACAATGTCCTTCCTGCCGGAATATTATAGACTTTATTAAGAGCGTTAAACCAAACAACCGACTGGTTAGCCTGAAGAATAACATCATTAGAATTAAGGTTAGTAAAAACACTGGAAAGGTTCACGACCAAGTTCGTGTTGTCTGAGTCGCTAAATCGTATACCCAAAGGTGGGCACGGTATTGGATCTGCTAAATTTTCAGAGAGATAAATGTCGAATGGATCCAAAAGCAGTTCACCGGTTTTGCCTTTAGGAGCCACGGTCGTCACTGTTCCATCAAATCCTAGCTGCTCTTTTCCAGATACCTCTACAAAGCCGCCATCGCCTCCTTCTGGTCCTCCTCTGGCATTGATGTGACCTGCATACTGCGTTGTTCCATCCGACCAAATGATCGCACGGCCTCCGTTGCCACATTCAAGAGAATCGACAGAGATTTGCGCGCCTGCTTGAACGATGGTCAGGAGGGAATGCGGAATCGATCGATCTTTTCCTTGGAAACTCCCACCAATGAGCACCTCTCCTTCTCCAAGAGCTCCGGAAGCATCGATGACAGCTGTCATCTGGATGTCCACTTCTTTACCCAGAACATGGATCTTGCCGCCTTTTCCCGATGGCTGGCTTGCTACTAATGTTCCATTGACTTGGATGTTGCCTTGCTCAGAGACCAAGACAACCTGGGGAGCGTTTAAAACTCCATCTGGAGTGACAACGATTTTGCTTGGGTGATTCAGATAGATTTTACCTTTGGATTGAATGTTTCCAGAGAGGGTGCTCTCAGATTCTCCTGTCACAAAATTGATGACAGAAGATTCAGAATCTTCCTGCTCAAATCGAAACGTCTCCCCTTTTTCTACCGAAAAGGTGTTCCAACCGATGGTTGCACTCTTGCCGACTTTGACGACATTGCAGCCATCTTCGTCCACAAAAGGAGTCGATGCCTCCCCCTCAATGAGGTAGAAACCGTCTGGCTGCGCATGCAGCGCCCCGGCTAAGAGAAAGCTTAAGGCAATCGTAAAACAATGCATTTTAGACATAAAACTTCCCTAAATTAAAATTCATAACCCACTTTAAAGGTAAATCCTTGCAGAGACATGTTTCCGGTTGCAGTAGCTCCATTAAATCCAATCCACACTTGCTGTTCCCAGCCTGCGGAAAGAGTGAGAGCGCTGGCATCTTCATGAAAAAAAATCGTCGAGGTAAGTCCAAGACCTACTTCTATCACAGGGGTCACCGTGTGAAGTAAGCGCCCAATATTTGCTGAGACTCCAAAAACAGGAGTGATCGCGCCTGTAACAGGATCGGTGATAAATCCTTTAAATGAGGTTCTTGTGTGAGTTTTATAATGACTCCACATGCAGGATGCCGCAAAATTACCGTAGAGTCCAAAGTTTTTCATGAAATACCAAACAGGAGCAAAGCCTCCTCGTATTCCTACGCCCCAGGATCTGAGATCCTCTTTTGCAATAAGATTTGTTATTGTTTCACCAGGCGGTGGTAGCACGCTGCTGCTGCCGCCTACAAGACCATTGGTGGCATTGTTAAACACCGTGGAATAATTTCTGACATGCTGATTGATCAACATGGCTTTAAGCCCAAAATAAGGTCTTAAGGTCAGAAATTTGCTTAAAAAGAACTGTCTGCCCAGCTCCAGATCAAGGGTATTAAAGCTTTGCTGAAAGGTATTCTTGATGTTTGAAAGTGTTGCAGTTTGCCAATAAGGATCGCCTGGTCCAACAAGGCTTCCGTTAGAGCTTGAAAGAGAGGCTTTGACTTTTGCTGGATTGAGCCATGTGTAGTTCGCATAAAGATCCCACCCATCATGGGCAAACTTAAATCCTGCTCCCGCCTTAAATCCAGGCTGAAAATCAAAAGCAGGGCTTGGATTTTTACCTTCGCTAGTGGGCGATACGATGTTTTTCTTATTATCATTAATGGGGACCCCGCTTGCTGCAAACTGACAACCATCCGCTGTTGTCCTCCAGTAAATGAAGTCTGCAGTGAAAAAGTAGTTGGCCCATCCACAAACTCCAGGAGCTTGAGGTGGTGTGATCACCTCGCACGGCTGTATGGTGACCCCCATGGGCTTATCGCATGCTTCTTGGCATGCGGATGGCTTAGAGCATTTTTGTGGATATCTATGATTCGCTGAAACGGTTGTCAGTGACAAAGCAAAAAGACAAAATGCGCATGACTTGAAATTCATATCTCATTCTCCATAAATTGAATTCAAAACATAAGTTGCTGGGAATTTTTTGTACAAGAACTATTTCATTTCCCACTGTGTCTTGAAAAAAGCAGACTTTTTCTATGAGAAATAGCGGAGAGAACCGAGATGAACAAAAAACCGATCTTTACCAAAAAAATTGGGAAATACTACTCTCCTCGCCACATCAAATCAAGCGAAGAATTTTTCTCAAGTCTCTTAAATTCTTAAGCTTGAAATTTGTATTTCTTTTTTGTAGACTTTAGTCCTTTCACTACTATATATGGTGTGTTTAGATGCCCGCGACTACTATACATAGTAGAGAGCGGGAAGGCACAAAAAGGTGACCTAAGATCAAAAGCCTTTGATTTTTAGGTGGCAAAAAAGGGCGATCCTTTTTTAAGTTTTGAGATAAAAAAAATAAAAAAAACGAGAGATGTCATGACAAAATCTTCACACACAGCACCTGCAAAACAAGAACTTAAAGATTTAGCTGGAATTGATCGCTTCACCGTTGTGAAGAGAAACGGAAGCATTGTTCCGTTTCGTAGAGATAGAATTCATCGCGCCATTGATCTGGCGTTTCATGACACCCGAAGAATCGCTTTTGATACTGCCCTGGCCGAACTCGACCAATCAGAGATTGAAAAAGTCACCGATCAAGTGATGGATTTGCTGCTGACTCAAGCAACGAAAGGAGCAAGTTTAACCGTCGAAGGGATCCAAGATCTGGTTGAAGTGACCCTGATGAATATGGGGCACCAAGACGTCGCAAGAGACTATATTATCTACCGAGAGCAGCACACCCATTTAAGAGAGGACTCACCGCAAAATCTCAAAGTCCACAGAAAAGACGGCACACTTGTGCGCTTCAATCCGATGAAAATTGCGACGTCGATCGAAGAGTCGTTTAGACGAGCAGGACGTATTGAAGGACAAACTCCAGCTTCTGTGATTGATTCTGTCAATGATCTGACGCAAAAAATTGTCGACCGAGCAGTCGCCTTGCATAAATCAGGCGAGCATCTCCACGTTGCAACCATGCAAGAAGAAGTCGAACACCTATTAATGAAAGAAGGCTACTACCTAGTTGCTAAAGATTATATTTTGAGTCGTGCTTCAGAACAAACCCATGCGGCCCACGAAGAAAAACATCTCGATGGCGGAAAAAGAGAATTTACTGTCATCGGAGCGGACGGCACAACGAAAATTGTTAAAGAATCTTTCCTAAGAAACCGGATCAAAACAGCTTGCCGCAATTTAAAAGAAGTCTCTGTCGATGATCTTTTGGAAACTCTGATCTTGAACTTCTACGAAGGGATTAAAGAACAAGAGGTCGATCAAGCAGCGATCATGGCAGCCAGATCAAAAATCGAAGTCGATCCGACCTACTCTAAGGTCGCTGCAAGACTGCTTTGCGACACGCTTTATCGAGAAGCGATGGAGACAAGCGCTTCCGATACTTCTTTGGAAAATGCACATCGCAACTATTTCAAAAAATATATCAAATTCGGCATCTCCGTCCACCGCTTAAGCCCTGATCTTTTACAATACGATCTCGATAAGCTCGGCAAAGCGATGGATCTCAAACGAGATGATCTATTTTCATACTTAGGAATCCAAACTCTCTATGACAGATACTTTATCCACCATGAAGAGCGCCGTTTAGAAACTCCCCAAATCTTCTGGATGCGCGTTGCCATGGGCCTAGCTCTTTGCGAAGGCGACCAAAAAAATGAAAGAGCCATCGAATTCTATAATCTTCTATCTCAATTCCTCTTCACATCCGCCACACCTACTCTCTTCAATTCAGGAACGATGCACTCTCAATTGAGCTCTTGCTACCTATCCACAATCATGGATGATCTTCACCATATCTTTAAAGTCGTGGCAGACGATGCCCAGCTCTCCAAATGGGCCGGCGGCATCGGCAACGACTGGACCAATGTCCGTGCGACAGGATCTATCATTAAAGGAACCAATGGCAGAAGCCAAGGCATCATCCCGTTCTTAAAAGTCGCCAACGACACAGCTGTCGCAGTCAATCAGTGCTTTGCTCCTGACACACTCATCTATACATCCAAGGGGATTGTTCCCATTTCTGAGATCAAAGTGGGAGATCTGGTTCTTGGTACCAGCGCTAAGTACCGCGAAGTCACGGAAACTTTTGCGTATAACCAGCACGATGAGATGGTTGCTGTCACTCCAAAACATTCTCTTTATCCGATGACAGTGACTGCAGGACACCCCTTCTTTGCGATCCGAAATGTCCCTGAAGAACAATCGATTTCACGGACACTTGGTGGATTGAAAAATGGAAAACTCAAAACCGAATGGGTAGAAGCTAGCCAGTTGCAAAGAGGCGACTATATTGCTCAAGTCATCCCGCAAGAAATTGTCCTCGTTCCTGAATTTACTGAAGAAGATGCAAGACTCTATGGCATTCTATTAGGCGATGGCCACATGTCCAAAAATGGCAATCAATGGGGAGTTTCTGGCAATCCCACGAAAGATGAACATTTGGAGTTTGTCCGCTCCTATTTAAAAGCCCGTGGAATCCACACATGGGAAACACAAAGAAACGAAAACTACATGCAACTCCACTGGGCAGCCGGCCGTGGAGCCGTCCGTGATGCCACCACCGGACGAATCATTGGCAGCTCAGCTCCGACGCTTCCCTTCGAACACACCGATCTCTACGATGACCAGGGAAGAAAACATATCGCTCCTCGACTCTCTCATCTTCCTCGCTCACAAACACTCGCAATGATTCAAGGTCTGATTGAAACTGATGGCAACGTCTCTCGAGAAAAAGAGGTCACCTTCTGCAATACCTCCCAGCCGCTAGTTGAAGGACTTCGATATCAATTGCTCAGAATGGGCATTCCGACTGCCGGTAAAATGCGCAAACGTAAAAATGATCATAAAGGCACGCGATGCGACGGATCAGAAGTCCATTTCAAAGGCGAAACAATCTGCTACGATCTTCGCATTCCAGCAACTACTGAAATTGTCGAGCGTGTCGGATCTAAAACAGTCACTAAAAAGAACTGGTTTATCCATAACAATCACCTTTTTACACGGATCAAAAAACAAGAAAAAACCCCCACTGTCCCATTTGTTTACGACTTAAAAGTTGACATCGATGAATCTTACATGACAACTGCAGGACTTGCGCATAATGGCGGAAAACGTAAAGGGGCCATGTGCGCCTATTTAGAGACTTGGCATCTCGATATCGAAGACTTCTTAGAGCTGAGAAAAAACACCGGCGATGAAAGACGCCGCACCCATGACATGAACACCGCGAACTGGATCCCTGACCTCTTCATGAAACGGGTTGCAGAAAACGGCCATTGGCATTTATTTAGCCCCAGCGACACTTCTGATTTGCATGATCTCTATGGTGCTGCATTTGAGAAGCGATACATGGAATATGAGCAAATGGCAGAGACTGGAAAACTCAAACTCCATAAAAAGATGGAAGCGGTTGAGCTTTGGCGCAAAATGCTTAGCATGCTCTTTGAAACAGGCCATCCTTGGATCACCTTTAAAGATCCTTCTAACATAAGATCGCCACAAGATCACGTCGGCGTTGTCCACAGCTCAAACCTCTGCACCGAAATCTTGCTCAACACGTCTGCCAACGAAACCGCTGTCTGCAACTTAGGCTCGATCAATCTGGAGCTCCATTGCACACCAGACGGAATCGATGAGAAAAAGCTTGCTTACACTGTCCGAACAGCCGTCCGCATGCTCGACAATGTGATCGACATTAACTTCTATCCAACCCCAGAAGCTAAAGCCTCTAACGAAAAACACCGCCCTATCGGCATGGGAATGATGGGCTTCCAAGATGCGCTCTATATCCAAAATATCAGCTACGCCAGCCATGAGGCTGTCGAATTTGCCGATAAGTCGATGGAGATGATCTCGTACTATGCGATCTTAGCATCCACTGAGCTTGCAAAAGAGCGCGGCACCTACAGTTCCTATAAAGGCTCTAAGTGGGATCGCGGACTATTGCCGATCGACACATTAGACCTCCTTGCCAAAGAACGAGGCGGCTACTTAGAAGTCGACCGTCAAACAAGAATGGACTGGAATGTCGTTCGCTCTGCCATCAAAAAACACGGCATGCGCAACAGCAACACAATGGCGATTGCTCCAACAGCGACGATCTCCAACATCACCGGCATCACCCAATCGATCGAGCCGATGTACAAACATCTGTTTGTCAAATCTAACCTCTCTGGAGAGTTCACGATCCCGAATCTCTACTTAGCTGAGAAGCTCAAGAAACTAGGAATTTGGGATCAAGAGATGCTCGACGATCTGAAATATTTTGATGGATCGATCGCTGAAATCGAAAGAATCCCCGAAGATGTCAAACGGGTCTACCTCACTGCGTTTGAAATCGATCCTGAATGGATTATCGAATGCGCCAGCCGTCGTCAAAAATGGATCGATATGGGTCAATCGCTCAACCTCTACATCGCAGAGCCTAGTGGAAAGAAACTTCATCAGATGTATATGCTTTCTTGGGTCCGCGGCTTAAAAACCAACTACTATCTGAGATCGGTTGCTGCAACCCAGATTGAAAAATCAACAACTGACATCAATAAACGAGGTCTGCAACCGCGTTGGATGAAGAGCAAATCGGCTTCCAGCAATATTAAAATCGACCGAGAAGCACCTCCTAAAGCCTGCAGAATCGGTGATGAAACATGCGAAAGCTGCCAATAGAGGAAAAAAAATATGAAAGAATCTGCAACAAGTAAACGGGTCAATGTTGACCAAAAAAGACTGATCAACTGCAGTAAAGTTGATGTCAACCAACTCATGCCCCTCAAATACACCTGGGCCTGGGAACACTATCTCAACGGCTGCGCCAACCACTGGATGCCGACTGAAGTTTCGATGGGAAAAGACATCGAGACCTGGAAGTCTAAAACAGCCCTCAGCGTCGACGAAAGGCTCGTGATCATGCGCAACCTCGGCTTCTTTAGCACGGCAGAAAGCCTCGTTGGCAATAACATCGTCTTAGCGATCTTTAAGCATGTCACAAATCCAGAAGTGCGTCAGTATCTCCTCCGTCAGTCATTTGAAGAAGCGATCCATACGCATACCTTCCATTACATTGTCGAATCACTCGCCCTTGACCAAGGCGAAATCTTCAACATGTACAATGAAGTCAACTCGATCCATGCCAAAGACCAATTCGAGATGACGCTGACAGAAGACATCATGAAGCCAGACTTCACAACTTCAACACCCGAAGGCGCCCAGAAGTTCTTAGAAAACCTCATCGGCTACTACATCATCATGGAAGGGATTTTCTTCTACTCTGGATTTGTGATGATCCTCTCTTTCCACCGTCAAAACAAAATGACAGGGATCGGCGAGCAGTTCCAATACATCCTCCGAGATGAGACGGTCCACCTGAACTTCGGCATCGACCTGATCAACGGCATCAAAGAGGAAAATCCTCACCTTTGGACTCCAGAGTTCCAAGATCACATCATCGACCTGATTAAACAAGCCGTTGAGCTCGAATTCCAATACGCTCAAGACTGTCTCCCTCGCGGCATCCTCGGTCTTACAGCCCCGATGTTCCGTGAATATGTGCAGTATATCGCAGACCGCCGCTTAGAGCGCATCGGCCTTAAGCCTATCTACCGTTCCAAGAATCCTTTCCCTTGGATGAGCGAAACCATCGATCTCAATAAAGAGAAGAACTTCTTCGAGACCCGAGTGACTGAATATCAGTCGGCCTCCAACCTGACCTGGTAACTTCCAGCGAATGTATACAAAACTGCCGGTTTTGTATACATTCACATCTCCAATGTATTCAAAATAATTATTTTACACTCTAAGCGAGAATTTTCTAAGACATTCATTATAAACATGTTATAATGAGCTACCACTTGAATGTATACAAAAATGGCATTTTTGTATACATTCATAATATGTGGAAAAAGTTAGGAAACATTGTTCTTCAGCCAAAAGGGTATAAAGCTTTTATTCCCCTATCATTCCCTATTCCAGAACCACTCCATCTATCCCCTCGCCTAGAAAATCTGTATGGGGAAGCTATGCGCCTTATCGGCAAGTTAGACGGTATTAGCCAATTACTTCCTGATAAAGACTTTTTCTTATTGATGTTTGTTAGAAAAGAAGCTGCCTCATCTAGTCAGATTGAAGGAACACAGGCAACCATGATCGACGCCATTGAAGCTGAACTGTCCTCTGGTCGCAGTGAAACCAGCGATGTCGACGATATTATTTGTTATATTCGAGCGTTGAATTATGGACTTGAACGGTTTTCCACGCTACCCATGTCTGTTCGTTTTATCAGAGAACTCCACCAAGAATTAATGGCAGGAGCACGCTCCACCCAGCATGCTTATCCAGGAGATTTTCGAACAAGTCAAAATTGGATTGGTGGAACTTCTCCTTCTAACGCAAGTTTCGTCCCCCCACCCCCAGAGGAAGTGGCAAGAGCAATGAGCGATATCGAGCGTTTTATTCATACAAAAGAAGATGGTATTCCCCTGTTAATTAAAGCAGCCTTGATGCATGCCCAATTTGAAACAATCCACCCATTTACAGATGGAAATGGAAGAACAGGCCGTTTGTTAGTGACTCTTTACCTATGGCATGAAAAACTTCTTGGACTTCCCCTGCTTTATCTCTCTGATTTTTTTAAGAAAAATCAGACTTTATACTATGAACGGTTGCAGGCATATCATAATGAACCTACAAATATCGCCGCTTGGATTGAATTCTTTCTCGAAGGAGTGATCACAACCGCTCAATCAGCAATAAACATTGCAGCGGATATTACCCGGATCCGAGAACAAGACATGGCCAAGGTGCACAAATTAGGAAAAATCTCCGCAGAAACAGCGATAGAAGTTCTGCGAAACTTATATCGCCAGCCTATCATTGATGTTGCAAAAATAATCGAATGGACAGGTGTCACAACTCGGGCTGGCGCTCAAAAGATTATTGATCGTTTAATTTTACTAGATATTCTTGTTCAAAGAGACAAAGAAAAAAGCTATGGCAGAACATATGAATACCGCTCTTATCTCAAACTTTTCCAGAGAGATTGAGTGCGCTCATCTTATAGAATTGAGCTAATGTATCGATTTTGTAGACTTTAGCACAGGCAGCTAGGCTCACAACGCCCTCCTTATTTAGTTGTTCCCATTTAGCTCGAAGGCCAGCTTGATTGATATATCCCTTCAGCAAAATCCTTTGTCTTACGATGTCGTATTCTTCGATCTGTTGTAAAAAACCCAGCCCATGATCAAAATCGCGAGCGAGCTGATCAAATAATTCGCGAAGATTCTTCACAGTCTCTTTTAATTCTTGGCCGTAATTGCCATAGAGCCCAATATTCTCCGATATTGTCAGCACTTCTCTGCATTGCTTAATCTCTTTCTCAATGAGCGGACGTACAGCTTCTTTATCTCCCGTGACCTCACAAAGGCAAACAAACTGCCGCAGTCTTTCAATCAAAGGCTGCATGTTCGTTAATTGTAAACAATTGACATCTTCCATTGTCCTAATGCCAAATTGTTCAAGATAGTCAAGATTTGTCTCCAAGAGTCGAGAGATCATGTCCGTGTTATAAAGACGCAGATAATGGAAATACTGTGTTAGTAAATGGGTGAATTCGTAGTGAGGGCAAATGTATCTCTTTGTAAGCGCATCCATCAACTGGAACTCGTTCCGTTTATGCAAGGCCGTATTCCAAGATTGAAGCCCTTTTAAATACCCTTTTAGTTTTATGCAAAAATCTAGTAGATTCGTCTCTTGATCAAGGACTGCCTCAATGCAATCTTTAAGGAATGTACCCCCATCATTCCACTTCACTCCACTCTCTTCAAAGATAGGGATCATTTTTTTGACGTAATTTTTGAGCTCTGGAGTACATTTATTCAATGCATCTCGGCAAGAATCTTCTTGAGCCTGGTCTCCGTTTCCGGCCCAAGCGATCCACTTCGGAAAATTTTCCATTTGAAAAGACAACCAGGTGTCAAATTCAGTCTTGGGAACTTTGATATCAGGACCAATTTATGTTGGTTTGGTGTAAGAAAGATCGAAATTTTTTGGAAATTCTTTTGGCTGAGTCTGAGAACTACTAGGAAAAGTTATTGCCGAATTCACTGATTTGTTAGAAGGTTTTTCTGTTTGAGACTGAGTTTGAGCTTTGCTAGAAGAAGTCGTGGAAGCCCTACCAGAAAGTGGCTTTGGTGGAATGTCTGGTCCTTGAGGAGGCGCTTTTTGTAGGAACACATAGTAAAACAGCGTAAGGATTGAAACCGCACCAAGCACCTGGACCGTTTTTCCTTTCCAAGATGATTCAAGGAAGTAGTTAACCGGGAAAGCAACAAAATTTGTAATACTGGGTATTTGCATGGAAAGAATCGTAAACCCAATCAGGGTTAAAATCGAGTCAATAAAATTTTATATACAAACTTTTTTTTGAAGAGATTAGTGAGTGAGTTTTTTGACTTTTTCTATTATAATTTCTGCAAACAATAGGCAAAAAATGTCACTAGACTCAATTTCTCATGATTCTCATTCGTTTCTTCCTAGCCCAAACTTAGTCACCGGTCTTTCTCCTGTTAACCGAGAAACCGTCGATTGTTCAGCGGTCTCTCTTTTTAAATCCCGTTGCTTTAAACTGCTCGGCACTGCAGCTATTCTGGCAGCCTCTGTCACATGGATTCTTCCGGCAGCACTCTCACATATGGAAGTACCCCTTGATCCCCAGCTCATCAAAACGCTACTGGGGACCATACTTGTCGGAGTCGCTTTAATTGGGCTGAAATTGAAAAAAGAAATCGTATACGAAATCTCCACACTTTACACGATCTATGGCTCTCATCCTTGGAAAGCTGCTCCTAATTCTTGGTGGAGCATCATCAACGATTATATTGTCCTAGGAGCTCTTCCACTAAAACACCAAATAGCTACGCTCAAACAGCTAGGCATCACACATGTGATCGCTATGATAGAGCCTTTTGAGTTTGAGCCTGGAATTGTACAGCCTGTCCAGTCGCAGCAGTGGAGAAATAATGGAATAGAATTCAAGCACATCAAAACTCCAGACTTCCTCGGCGTACCAGAACAGAAAATCCATGTAGCTCTCAACTATATTGAGACACAACGTAAAATAACTCCTAACGCTAAGTTTTATATTCATTGCAAAGCAGGAAGAGGCCGAAGCGCAGCGGTCGTCCTTTGTCATTTGATGAAGACAGATAAAACATATAATTCTAATAAGGAAGACGCCTACGCGCGCTTGAAAAAATTACGCCACATCAATCTGAATAAGAATCAGATGGTTGCGGTTCAAAATTATCTGGATAGCGATTTTTTTAAAACTTAAGGGCTTGCCTCGAAAGCGCTGCCGTCTCTATACTTAGCCCCTATGTGGAAAGAAAAAGAGACGTATAAAGATTATATCGTTACGAAAGTGATGCCTCTGGTTGAGCTGAAAGCGACTCTCGTTGAGCTTGAGCATACTCCGTCGGGGGCTCAAGTGATGCACATCGAAAACGACGATCCAGAAAACCTGTTTTGTCTTTCTTTTGAGACTCTTCCTTACAATTCGAATGGCGTTGCACATATTTTAGAGCATACTGTTCTTTGCGGATCGCGGAATTTCCCTGTCAAAGATCCATTCTTTGCCATGACAAGGCGGAGTTTAAATACGTTCATGAATGCGCTGACAGGGTCTGATTTTACTTGCTATCCAGCTTCATCACAGGTCGAAAAAGATTTTTATAACCTTCTCGATGTCTATATCGATGCGGTCTTCCATCCACTGCTGAAAAAAGAGAGCTTTTTGCAAGAAGGCCATCGGTTAGAGTTTGGGAGCCCTGAAACGCTTTCTAATCTCGAATGGAAAGGAATCGTCTACAATGAGATGAAAGGGGCTCTTGCTTCCGCAGACACAAGACTGTGGCATGCGATGATGCACCTCTTGGTGCCTAATTTGACGTATGCGCATATCTCTGGGGGCGATCCGAAGGTCATTCCAACGCTCTCGTATGAAGAGCTGATCCAGTTCCATGAAACCTATTATCATGCTTCTCGTTGCCTCTATTTCTTTTATGGTAATCTTCCTCTGAAGAGACATCTCGATTTCCTGTCAGAGAAAATCTTAAAATCGACTTATAAGCTGCCTCCCGTACCAAAAATCCCCCAGCAACCGAGATTTACAGCTCCGATTGAAAGAGAAGAGTTTTATCCAGCGACAACGGACGAGGAAGACAAAACCATCGTCTCGTGGGGATGGCTCACCGTGCCGATGCAGGATCAAGAGACGCTGCTGGCGCTGATACTTTTAGATGCTGTGCTCATGGAGACGGACGCTTCGCTATTAAAACTTCCGCTGCTGCAATCGGGCCTTTGCACCTCTGCCGATGCCTATCTCGACACCGATATGTCTGAAATGCCCTATCTGATCGTCTGCAAAGGATGCAATCCAGAAAATATCCAGGCACTCGATGATCTGCTTTTAAGATCGCTGCAAGAAGTTGTTGATAAAGGGATTCCGAAAGAGATGATCGAAGCAGCTTTGCATCAGTTGGAATTTGCAAGGACAGAGATCGTCGGTGATCATGCCCCTTTTGGTTTGACCTTGTTTATGCGGTCAGCTCTTGCCAAACAACATAACTGCCCTCCAGAAAATGCGCTGCTCATCCATAGCCTTTTTGAAAATCTCCGAAAAAAACTAGAAGATCCTTCTTATTTGCCAGGGCTCTTAAAAACTTACCTTTTGAAAAACCACCACCGTGTGCGCCTCGCGTTCCATCCTGATGGCAAGCTGGCTGAAAAAGAAGCTGCGGAAGAAAAAGAGAAGTTGAACCGTTTAGAGCAAGAGCTCCCCAAAGAAGAGAAAGAAAAAATCCTCCAGCAGATGCACCATCTGGAGCATTATCAAAAGCAACTGATCGAGCAAAATATCGACTGCCTGCCCAAAGTGACTCTCGATGATGTTCCTGCTTTAGCTAAACATTTTGTGTTGAAAGAGAAAAAGGAAGTCTTTTCACACGCGTGTTTCACCAACCACATCATCTATGCCGATTTAACGTTTGATCTGCCGCACTTTGAAGAAGAAGATCTGCCGTATGTCCAACTTCTTTCTTCCATTATTTCAGAGCTCGGCATGGGCAAACGAAACTACATCCAAAATCTAGAATATCTCCAGTCGCATGTCGGAGGTCTTGGAACTTCGCTCGGCCTCTATGTCCAGACCGAGAGCCCCCATTTGATGAGACCCTCTTTTACAATCCGTGGAAAAGCTTTAGAGAGAAATGCCAAAGAGCTGTTTTCGATTTTCAAAGATCTTGCTGTCAGTCCCCGCGTCGATGAGAAAAAGCGGATTGAAGAACTGATTCTGCAAATCCACACCGGCCTCCAAAATCGTCTTCAAAAAAACAGCCTGAGGTATGCTTCTCAACTCGCGCTAAGCGGACTCTCCGTCTCCTCCAAAATCGCAGAGAGCTGGCACGGCCTGAGTTACACCAAGTGGATCCAGGAAATTGCCAGTGACTTGAAGAAAAACTTGCCTAAGGTCATGCAAAGGCTTGAAAAACTCAAAAATGAACTCTTTTCTTTGCACAGCGCTCAGCTTGTTATTACTTGCGATGAGGCGATGCATCAAAAACTCGAGTTAGAAAATTATTTTGGTGTAATGGACCTACCTGAAAGACCGTTTAACCCTTGGAAGGGCGACTATGAGCTTTATCCCGTAGTCTCACAAGGAAGATCGATGTCGACGCCGGTGGCATTCACCTGCGAGGCTTTTCCTGTTGCCTCCTATCTTAATCCACACGCTCCGGGACTGACTGTAGCAGCCCATATTCTTGATAATAAAATTTTACATCCGAAAATTAGGGAGCAAGGCGGCGCCTATGGCTGCGGAGCGACCTATTCTCCGATGACGGGCCATTTTACCCTTTATTCGTACAGAGATCCCAAAATTGCTTCGACATTAAAAATTTTTAGAGAAGCGGTAGAGACCATTGCAGAAGGCCACTTCCAAGACTCCGATCTCGAAGAAGCCAAGCTAGAGACCATCCAACATATGGACGTCCCTGTCTCCCCTGGAAACCGTGGTGCGGCAGCTTACGCATGGATGCGGGAAGGCAAAACCCCCAAGCAAAGACAACATTATCGCGACAAGCTCCTCGCACTCACCCCTCAAGAGATCCGGCTAGCTGTCAAGAATGAGCTTTTAGAAAAACAAAGCACGATTGTGACCTTTGCAAGCAAAGAACTTTTAGAAAAGGAAAACAGAGATCTCGAAAAACCTTTGCCTATTATCCCTGTTTGAGATATCTTTTAACGCTACTATGCAAGGGCGCATAGCTCAGTTGGTAGAGCGCCTGTCTTACACACAGGTGGTCATAGGTTCGAGTCCTGTTGCGCCCAAACTCCTACGCGGGAGTAGTTCAATTGGTTAGAGCGCTGCCCTGTCACGGCAGAGGTTGCGGGTTCGAGCCCCGTCTCCCGCGAGTTTCTTAAGAGGCAGTTGCAAGACTGTGTTTCAACTACCTCTCTAAATTTGTTGTCCAACAATTCGAACTGTGAAATAGTTAAAATCTATGCCAGCAGCACGTAAGACAGCCAAGCACCACATTTCGATGTACCTATGGATTACCGTAGGGGCTTTTTTAGCAGCCTTTGCCATCGAAGTCTTTTTGCTCCCGAACTCTTTGATCGACGGAGGCATCGTTGGTATCGCTTTGATCTTCTCTAGACTCTTTGGAGAAGAGTACCTGCCTTACCTCTTGGTCATTTTAAACTTGCCGTTTGTTTATTTGGCTTTCCGGCATATCCGGCGCAGTTTTGTGATTTATATGTCGGTGGCAGTTGTTTTGTTTGCGGGATTTTTGATCGTGACTTCCCACTTCCCTCATTTTATTGGCGATCCGATTGAAGTCATTGTCGTCGGCGGTGCGATTTTGGGAGTTGGCGTGGGATTGATCATCCGACATGGCGGCTGTACAGATGGAACCGAAATTTTAGCGATTTTGATCAACCGTAAAAAAGGATTTACGGTCGGACAAGTCGTTTTGTTTATCAACATCTTCATCTTTGGAGCTTACGGCTGGATCTTCGACTACTGGCACTTTGCTCTTCAGTCGATGATTTTGTACATCGTCGCCTTTAAAATGATCGACCTGGTAATCCAGGGTATCGATGAGCTGAAATCGGTCTTGATCATCTCCTCCAAACCGCAAGAGATGGCCCAGGTCATCATGGACGAGCTGGGACTTGGACTCACCGTCATGCATGGCAAGGGAGGATTTTCAGGCGACAGCCGTGAAATCCTTTATATCATCATCGAACGTTTGGACCTAGCTGAGCTCAAAGAGATCGTTCTCCGGGAAGATCCAACGGCGTTCATGGCGATTGAAAATCTCCATGAGGTCGTCTATGGCAAACAAGCACACCTCCCCTACAAGAAAAAATACCGCCCCCCTTTCCACCATGTCTGATCAACTACATTCGCATGAATGGGACGCCTGGAGACTTTTTCGGATTCTATCGGAATTTGTCGACGGCTTTGAAAATATGCTCTCTCTTGGCCCCTCCGTTGCGATCTTCGGAGGCTCTCAGGCTCTGGGTGATAATCCCTACTATCAGCAAGCTGCTGTTTTAGCCTCTAAAATCGCTAAAAAAGGATTTGGCGTCATCACCGGCGGCGGTCCCGGCTTGATGGAAGCTGCCAATGAAGGTGCTCAAGCTGTGGGCGGCAAATCTTGCGGCCTTTGCATCGATCTTCCCACCGAAGAAAAACCCAACCCCTTCATCGATCAGAAGTACTTGTTTAAGTTCCGCTACTTCTTTGTCCGGAAAGTGATGTTCGTCCGTTACGCCCAAGCTTTTGTGGTCTTTCCCGGTGGTTTTGGAACACTCGATGAGCTCTTTGAAGCCCTCACCCTCATCAAGACCAAAAAAATCTCCCCCTTCCCCGTCTTCATGGTCGGAAAAGCGTTCTGGTCAGGCCTTCTCGACTGGCTCAAAACCTCCCCTCTTAAAGATCGTTATATCGACCCAGCAGATTTCGAACTCATTACCCTTACAGACAACCTCGACGAAGTCGTCGATGGCATCATTCGCCACTGCGGGACAAGCCCCATCCGCGAGAACTTTTAGGGCTTATAATCGAAAGCTTTAACAACTTCTCCAGCAAGGGCTTGAATTTGATGCCACTCAGGATCGTTCAAGACTTCTCTAATAGTGCGGGCATCCTGGGTTTTTTCTCGATATGCTTTTAAAGCCTGGTAAAACCCCCTAAGAGCTTGAGCCTGGTCATCGGTTATTTCATAGTCTTTATAATGCGCAACCACCTCAGAAAATTTGCATTTTTTGAACATCCCATTGAGTAATTCATCAAAAAGCTGCTCTGATGCCTTTTCTTGCATACACCAACGCGCTTGTGTGCCTGGATCTGTCAAATAGTAAATCCCATTTAACAAACTGTCTTTGAATATGGATTTTGAAGGATCGAGATATTTTTCGATACCTAGACTTTTTAAGGCATCTTTTGCCAATTCTCTTATTTTAAGCCAGTCTGGATCTTTGACAATAATAGCAGGATCTTCATAGCAACCATGTTCAGCATCAAATGCATTGAGAGCATCTCGAAGTTTGTCTAACTTATCTATTTGTTCCTCAGTGTATCCCCAATCGGCTGCTTTTTCATCAATAAACTCATCAAAATTAGAGTCGTCAAAAAGACCACACATTGTTTCTACAAAAGTGCAATAATCGTGGACTTCATTCTTAACCCAGCCTTTTTCTTGAAATTCCGCGCTAGCAATTTCTTTCAAAGATTCGATCACATTATGTATCCAAACATCTTTTGGGTTCATAGAAAATCAATTGCCTCTTTTACCGATCATTTTATCATTCATAGACATACTCTTCCGCAGGAATGTGTGCATTAGGATCTTTTGGAGAGGTAAACCCACCTCCTTTCATAACCGCTTTTCCTTTTCTCACATCAATAACATAATTTTGCTGTTGCGCAGGGTTTGAACTATGGGGATTTCCTGGCATAATACGAATATGTGTATTTGTAGGATCTTTTGGATCAACGTACTTAATCCCACATCCCTTATTGGAATAGCATGTAGTATAATGTTCAGGAATTCCAACTGGTCGCGCTGGAATCCGATACCCCATCTTTTTTAAGTTATTCCTGATTTCTTGCTCAGGCAAGCTACTGCGACCAAAATATTTTTGAATATACTCAGAATCTTTTCTCCGTTTTGCAATAGCTTTATACCGATTTTTGCATGAGATCAATTGACCCTCTTCAAGCAACATCATCTCAAAAGTTAACACACTATTCGCCCTTTTGAGATCTTGATAAGCTTTCATCATCTTGGCAGACCCCGCCATGAAAAAAATATCAACTCCGTATTTCCCGATTAGATAGCCCGATATTTCTCCACGCTCTTTTTGTGTTAAATGATCCCAATTAGTCACAAGATCTTTTAGCTCTGTGGAAATCTGATCTGCCGCGACGTAAGCAACTGATGCTGCAACACATGCTAAAACTCCTGAAACGAGCTTCGCGTGGGGAGATGGCGAAGAAGTCAGTGCCCAAAGACCTACTCCTAATATCGGACTCCACATCGGAAGTCCTTCGCCAAATTCTTCCGTAAAGCCTTTTTTTATTCCCTCAATCAGACCTTGTGCGTAATCTTTCGAAAACGAAACACCAGGCTCATCAATAGTGGCACGCATCCCCGAAGCGAGATAGTCGCTTAGAGCCAAATCAAACTCTCCTGTCTCAAAGTAAGCAGCAGCGCGCTCAAAGTAAGCCATTTTGTTATTTGGGTCTTTTTGGATAGCTTTGCCTAGCGAAACAATGGCATCATTGTACAAATTGACTTCTGATTGGATAATCCCTGCGTTTAGGTATTCTTCAGATGAAAGAAGCTCTTTTTCTGAGTCCTTTAAGCTATGCATGAATTTCCGGATGTCTTCCAAAGCTTCATTAATCCGGCCTTGAGAAAAGCTTAATAATCCCCGGTTGTAATAGGCGCTAGTCCATTGATGGTTCTCTATACAGTTTTGATATTGCTGTTCATGGAGACGCAAAATGGTTTCACGAGCTTCGTTTAACCTGGCTTGGAGCTGATTAGCCTTTAACTTAAAATCATCCTTTTTGCTTTGGTATGCTTCAATTTTGATCTCTGTTTCTTTAATTTTTTCTTTAACACTCTCTGCCATCTCAAGACCACCACCGGAACAACAAGAAGTTTTTCCTTGGTCGTACATACGTTGAAAAATTTTCAAAGCGCCTTTATACCACCGTATTGCCAAATCAAAGCGGGACGTTTCATTTTGTACATAGAGATCAGCATCAGTTTGGAGCTGTGAAAGTAACACCAAAAAATCAGCCAAATTTCTTAACTGAAAATATTTTTCCTTCCTATCTGGAATTTCCTCAGGATCCCAATTTGGCTTAAAACTGACATGTCTATTAATGCAAAACTCATTTAGAAAAGTTTCTGAATCCTTTATATTCTTCCACTTTGGGAAGCCATGCCATTTAATCGTATACCAGTCTTGAATAAAGGGACTCGCACAGGCGGTATTGTCATAAATAGAGAAAAAGCGCAGTTGACATACTCCTTTAGGGTAGGCCTCATACAAAAAATTCTGAATAGCGGTTTGTTTATCCCAATAAATTTCAGGATCTTTGTCGCATCCATAAGGGCATGTCATTTCTAGAGCAGATAATCGTGATGAGAAAATGAAAAGCAGACAGAGGTGATAGATGCATTTCATGAACCTCGCTCCTACTTAGTTTCACCAAAATAGAAGGAGGCGTGATTTTTTCAAAGCATTTAATGAGCAGCTAGAGACTAAAAGCGCTCTTCAAGCAAAGCTTCTGCAGATAGTGGCCGTATTCGGAGGCGGAGGCCTTTTCTGTGAGTTGTTCGAGTTGTTCGAAAGAAATAAATCCGAGTTGGTAGGCGATCTCTTCGAGGCAGGCAATTTTGATGCCTTGACGCTCTTGGATGGTTTGGACGTAGCTGGAGGCTTTCTGGAGGGCATCGTGCGTCCCGGTGTCGAGCCAGGCAAAGCCTCGATCAAGCAAACGAACGTTGAGGTGATTTTTCTGAAGGTAGGCGACGTTGACATCGGTGATCTCGTACTCTCCCCTCTTGGAAAGCTTTAGATTTTTGGCGATGTCGATGACGGTGTTATCGTAGAAATAGAGGCCTGTGACAGCATAGGAGGAAGGAGGGCTTTTGGGTTTTTCAATGATGTCTTTGATCCGGCCGTCGTCATCAAAAGCAATCACGCCGTAGCGGTGTGGGTCGTTGACTTCGTAGCCAAAGACGATGCCGCCTTCTTTGAGATCTGTGCAAGGGCGGATCACATCTGAGATATTGTGGCCGTAGAAAATATTGTCTCCAAGGATGAGAGAGACAGAATCTTTGCCAATAAAATCGGCTCCAATGACAAACGCTTCAGCAATTCCTTTAGGCTCGGGTTGGGTGGCATAGCTGATGGAGATGCCAAAGTGGGAGCCGTCTTTAAAAAGAGCTTGAAAACGGTGCAGGTCTTCAGGAGTTGTGATGATCAAAACTTCGCGGATGCCGGCTTGCATGAGGACTGCAAGAGGATAATAGATGAGCGGCTTATCAAAGACGGGAAGAAGTTGCTTGCAAGTCCCTAAAGTGACAGGATAAAGACGCGTTCCTCTTCCCCCGGCTAAAATGATGCCTTTCATTTATTCCTTCTCAGTAAAATTACATCCATCCGCTATCAGTGTATCGATGTAGGTGATGTTGTAATCATTTTTTAAAAAGCGAGGGTCATTCAGCATGTAGAGGTGGAAAATAATCGTCGTGTGGATGCCGCCAATATGAAACTCTTTTAAGGCTCGTTTGGCGATAGCAATGGCTTCTTTTCGATCTTTTCCTCGGACAATGAGCTTGGCAACCATCGAATCGTAGTTCGGAGGGATCCGGTAGCCGGCATAGCAGGCGCTATCGACACGGACGTGGGGTCCTCCGGGGGCAATATAATATTCCAGATGTCCAGGGCATGGGGCAAAGTTTTTCGTGGGATCTTCTGCGTTGATGCGCAGTTGAATGACGTGGCCTTTCATCTCGATGTCTTTTTGACGGAAAGAGAGCTTAGCGCCTTGAGCGATTTTGATTTGCTCAGCAACGAGATCGATTCCAGTGAGCTCTTCTGTGATCGTATGCTCGACTTGGATCCGAGTATTGACTTCCATGAAATAGAAGTTTTTGTCTTCATCGAGAAGAAATTCGACCGTTCCTGCAGAATAATAGCCAGCGGCTTTCACAACGTCGACAGCGGCTTCGCAAATCTTGCGGCGCAGGCTACTTGCCAAAATAGGGCTTGGAGCTTCTTCGATGAGTTTTTGACGGCGTCTTTGGATTGTGCAGTCTCTTTCGTAGAGATAGGCGTAATTTCCATGCTTATCGCCGATGACTTGAACCTCGACATGGCGAGGGTTCACAATCATCTTTTCAAGATAAACTTCAGGATTATTGAAACTGACTTGAGCCTCTGTCCGAGCAGCTGCAAATTGCCGGGCAAATTCTTCGGGATTATAAGCGATGCGGATTCCTTTTCCGCCTCCGCCTCCGACAGCTTTAATGAAGACCGGATAGCCAATTTTTTTGGCTTCTTTGAGTCCGATTTGCGCATCGGCAACAATCCCATCGGATCCGGGGATCACAGGACACTTGGCTTTTTTAGCCACCGCTTTGGCTTGCGCTTTGTCGCCTAGGAGGGAAATCGCTTCAGGAGATGGGCCGATGAAGTTGAGGCCGCTGCTTTCACAGATGGAGGCAAATTTGGCATTTTCGGATAAAAACCCGTAGCCGGGATGAACGGCATCGGCGCCAGTGATTTCACAAGCGGATAAAATGTTGGAAATTTTCAGGTATGATCTTTGCGAGGGAGCTTCACCAATACAGATCGCTTCGTCAGCTTGCAGAACATGGAGTGATTCGCTATCAGCTTGAGAATAGACAGCAACCGTTTGCAGTCCCAGGTCGTGACAGGCCCGGATGACACGGATCGCGATTTCACCACGGTTAGCAATAAGAACTTTCTTCATACAATTCTGAATAATTTGGTTCCGAATTCAACAGGATGGGCATTATCGATGAGGATTTCTGCAATCGTCCCGCTCATGCCGGCTTTCACTTCATTCATGACTTTCATTGCTTCGATGATACAAACAATCGTATTTTCATCGACCCGGTCGCCGACTTTCACAAAGGCTGCATCTTCAGGAGAAGCGGCATGGTACATCGTTCCGACAAGGGGCGCCGTGACATATTTTCCGTCGACTTTTTTCTCTTGTTCTTGCTCACGGAATCGATGAATTTCAGGATGTGTCTCGTGAGTTTGATACGTAGGAGCAGGATGAACAACATGGGGAGCAGGCGCGCCTTTTCGCTCCAATTCAAGCTCATATCCATCTGTCTCTTTGATCCGAAGACGCTCGACGCCTGCTTTTTCCATTGCAGCCATCAATTCTTTGACTTGTTTCAGCTCCATATTATACCCTTTGGATGTATTCATTTGTGTGCGTGTCGACTTTGACGATATCCCCGGTTTCTACAAAGAGAGGGACATCGATTTTCGCACCGGTTTCTAAAACAGCAATCTTGGTGGCATTCGCGAGTGGAGAGGTTGCTTCTGACGTCTCTGTCTTGACAACCATGAGTTCGAGAAATTGCGGAAGTTCCACAGAGAAGATCGAAGTGCCATAGCACATTGCTTTGACGTCGATCCCTTCTTTGAGATAGTTGACTCTGTCTCCGATAACACCGGCAGGAACTAAGACTTGTTCGAGGTTGCCGACATCGAGAAACAGATAATCTTTCCCTTCGAGATACAGATATTCGAGCTTACGCTCTGCTAAAGCCACCTCAGAGATCGGCTGGCCGAGCTTGAAGTTTTTCTCGACCGTCTCATCCGATATCAGATTTTTCAGTTTTGTCTTGATGAAAGGATTCCCTTTAGCGACTGTGACTTTGACGCACGATTCGACTCGATAGATATTTCCATCGAGAGAGATGGTCATTCCGGGACTCATTTGATTACTGTTTGTCATGTGTAACTAAGATATCCTTTATTTGGCTTAATTTCTTTACGGAGTAATCGACATCCTGCGCAATATAGTGCGGCAGTGCCGTCAGCAGGGAGCTCAGCCCCCTTCCCCATTGCATATGGACCGTGATGCAGCCTAGCTCTTTTGCTGGCGACAAATCTCTCTTAACTCGATCTCCACAAACCAGGGTCTGAGAAGGCATAAATCCGAGTTCTTCAAGAATTGTCTTATAATGGGGCTTTTTATCCCGGTCTTCTGAGATGATGATTTTACTAAAAATTGTTGAATCTATACCAGCACTTTTCAGTTTTAGCATCTGCTGGTCTGGTTTACCCATCGATACAAGCGCTATTTGATGCTCTCGGCTAAGCTCAAACAAGGTATCTAAGGCTTGATCTAGAGGATAGACAGGAAAATCTTGAGGAAGCGGGCCATAAACCTCGGCATAGCCGATATCAAAATATTTTTTGTCTCCATTGGTAATTTCTAGAAATTCAAGAAGAGTTTGAGAGGCGCTATCTGCCTTGGTATCTAATCTTTTTAAAATGGTGAGCGCTTCTTGAAAATCGCCAACCTGCAGCCCAGCTTCGACCATTTTGGTCAGCGACTGCTCCAGCTTCACGGGAGTAATCGAGCCCGTGGTATCGATTAAAGTGTCATCCAAATCAAAGATGATTAACAATGTTCATCAACTCTTGGGCTAATTTTTTAGAATCGTGGCGGATTAAACTCCGCTTGATCAGGTCTTTTTTCACACCCCCGCTGCTTTTCAATTCTCCGAGCAGCGCCGCCGGACGGACTCGATCGTCTTTCAAATCGTTGATGACGAGATCTCCCTCTTCCGCATAAAGTTCGATCAATTCCTTCGGAGGATTTTGGTTATTGACCAAGATGAAGTCGAAGATATCTTCACCGATAAATCTTTCCATCTCTTCCATGTAGTCGCTGACTTTGTATTTGCTGGTCTGTCCCCTGCGATTCATCAAATTGACCACGAAGACTTTCTTCGCATCGCTCTGTCTGAGCGCATCGCTGACGCCTTCGACCAAGAAATTGGGGATCAGCGACGTATGAAGCCCACCAGGGCCGACAACGATAAGATCGGCGTTCATGATTTCATTGATCGCATGCGGATTGGCTTTTGGATAAGGCTCTAAATAGATGCTGCTATACCCTTTTTCAATCTCTTGAGAAAGGTAGATCTCTCGCTCGCCTTCCAAAACATGACAGTTTTTCAAGATCATCTTCAGACGAACTAAGTGAGTCGTTACCGGGATGACTTTTCCTTTAATGAAGAGAATTTTTCCGGCTTCTTCAACAGCTTTTTCAAAACTTCCTGTCACCTTTTCTAAGGCAGATAAAAGGAGATTTCCAAAACTATGACCCCCCAGGCCTCCTTGCTCAAAACGGTAATTCATCAAGCTACGCATGAGCCTTGAAGAATCTGACAGGGCCACCAAACACTGCCGCACATCGCCTGGAGGCAACACTCCTAGCTCATCCCTCAAGATGCCTGTGCTTCCTCCGTCATCTGCCATCGAAACAATAGCGCTCACATCGACATCGTAGTTCTTGATTCCTCTGAGGACTGTAAAATTTCCAGTTCCGCCGCCAATGGTCACGATTTTTTTCATCGAGTAGCCCCTCGCAGCTTGCTGATCGCTTTTGCCATATCTGGAGCTTTATAGAGATGCGTTCCAGCAACCAGTAGATTCGCTCCTGCTTTGACGCATAGAGGAGCTGTTTTATCATCGATGCCGCCATCGACTTCAATATTGAGTGGCAGATCTAAACGGTTTGCCATTTCTCTTGTGAATTCAACCTTCTCTAAAACCTCAGGCATAAATGCCTGCCCGCCAAATCCTGGATTGACGGTCATTAAAAGAACCATGTCACAGAGTGCTAGAAATGGTAGTACCATTTCGTGGGAGGTTTCAGGGCAAAAAGCAAGTCCCACCTGAACTCCGCTCTTCCGGACGTATTCCAGCGTTTCCTTTACATTTTCTGTCGCTTCAAAGTGGAAAGTCACCCTGTCAGCTCCAGCCTCAACAAATTTTTCAACATAGTCGTAAGGATTGTATATCATCAGGTGAACGTCAAGAAATAAATTTGTGCTCCGATTAATCGCCGCGACAGCTTTCGGCCCTAACGTCAAATTCGGGACAAAATGGCCGTCCATGATATCGACGTGAAGAGCATCAGCTCCGGCATCTTCTGCCCTCTTGGCCTCTTCACCCAGCCGCGAGAAATCCCCAGCTAAAATAGAAGGTAAAATTTGAATCTTCGGAGGGTTTGAAGGTTTTTTAGACATATTCTTGACTTTGTGCATTTTTAGCTCGACTGCCTTACCCATTTGCTCCCTGACGTTTGCCCTTTGGCCAAACTAGTCGATTTATTTAAGCAGGAAGGGGTTAAAAACCCCTTCCTGCTTAAATAAACGCCTCAGAAAACAAATGGGCCGAGGCAGTCGAGCTAAAAATGCACAAAGTCAAGATGTTTGCAACATTCTAAGTATTCCCCCCCTTCACGTCAAGAATCTAGAACTGTACTATTTTTCTCACCTTCCATTTATGCTCTGCACCAAAAAGCATTTGTGTGATTTGGTGTAGTCTGATAACCTCATAGAAACTACACCAAAATGCATTTATGCGATTTGGTGTAATCTCATGATTAACACAAGTGCTTGTAAATTAGCATGATAAAAAAATATTGACACGCAAAAACAACAAAAAAATAAAAACGGTACAACATGTTAGATCATTTTTACGGTCGTGAAAGAGAACTTGGAATATTGGAAGAATTGCTCGATTCAAAAGTTGCTCGTTTGGTTGTTGTAAGGGGCCGACGCCGTATCGGAAAAAGTAGGCTAGCGGAAAAATTTGCGGAATCTTTCAATAAACATTTCATCTTTGTTGGTCTTCCTCCAGAAAAGGGAATGACCGATGAGATTCAGCGGCGGCATTTTGCCAACGAACTGGAAACACAATCGCGCTTGGAACACTTACGATTTGATGATTGGGATTTCCTTTTCAGTTCTCTCCATAAGATTACCAAGAAAGGAAAGGTCTTGATCATTTTGGATGAAATCAACTGGATGGGTTCTTTAGATGCATCATTCCTCGGTAAACTCAAAACTGCATGGGATTTGTATTTTAAGAAAAATTCTAACCTGGTGTTGCTACTGAGCGGTTCGATGTCAGCATGGATCGAAAAACACATTCTTCGGAGCACGGGTTTTTTCGGCCGAATAGCTCTGGATATTGTATTGCAAGAATTGCCTTTGTATCAATGCAGCCATTTTTGGCGTCCCTATGAAAAGAATATTGCAGCTGCAGAGAAATTTAAGATTCTTAGTGTTACAGGAGGAATACCACTTTACCTGGAATCGCTTAATCCCAAGCTCTCGGCCGAGGAAAATATACGCCGACTATGTTTCCGTAAAGAAGGTCTCCTATTCTTGGAATTCGAACGTATTTTTTCTGAAGTTTTTGGACCTCGTGCACCTATTTACAAAAGAATTATTACTGCTTTAGCTCATGGACCAGCAGACCAAGCTAAGATTTTCGAAGAAATTGAAGCAGAAAAAAGTGGTCTCTATAGTGACTATCTGGATGAGCTCGTTAAAACGGGATATTTAACTCGCGATTATACATGGAGTGTAAAATCCGGTAAATTCTCCAAACTGAGCCATTATCGCTTATGCGACAATTATCTCCGGTTCTATTTGCGCTATATAGAACCTAATAAGCCCAGCATCTTGCAAAATCGAGATTTATTACCAGCAGGATGGACATCCATCATGGGCCTGCAGTTTGAAAATCTCGTGCTCAATAACCGTCAATCTATTCATCGGATTTTAGGTATTAATCCTGCAGACATCAAAATAGACAATCCCTATTTCCAGCGAGGAACTAAAAATAAATCCGGAGTACAGATCGATTATATGATCCAAACCCGGTTCAATGTCGTTTATGTTTGTGAAATTAAATTCCATCGGGATCCCATTGGCATAGACATCATCCAGGAAATTCAAAAAAAATTAAAAGCGCTAAAGCTGCCTCGTGGATATTCGGTACGTCCCATACTCATTCATGTGAATGGCGTAAAAAAAGAATTGGAAGAACTAGAATTTTTCTCACATATCGTTGACTTTTCCCAGCTCCTTGAAAAACTCTAATTAAGGTGTGCTCTAATTCTAGAGATCACTAAATCGACCGCAATCTGATTTTGCCTGCACATCGGAATGATCACATCGGCATACTGTTTGCTCGGTTCGACAAACGCATCATGCATCGGTTTGACAGTCGTCAGGTATTGATTTTTAACACTATCAAAACTTCTGCCTCTTTCTGCTGTATCCCTTTCGATCCTTCTCAGCAGCCGGATGTCGTTATCGGTATCGACAAAGATTTTCAGATCAAAGAGATCTCTGACCTCTAAAGCTGCAAAAAGAAGGATCCCTTCCACGATAATCACTTGGGCCGGTTCTACATGCTGAGTTTCCACATCTCGCTCATACGTTGTGAAGCTATAAATCGGCTGCTCGATCGGTTTTTTATTCATTAAATCAATCAAATGGTGCCTCAAGATATCAAAATCAAGCGAATTCGGATGGTCTAAGTTCGTTTTGGCTTTTTCTTCCATCGTCAGATGAGACAGATCCTTATAATACGAGTCTTGGCAAATCAAGATCGATTGGTCTGGAAATGCATCTTGAATTTTCTTTGCCATTGTTGTTTTTCCAGATCCCGTTCCTCCTGCAATTCCGATCAGAATCGGAGAAGCAATCGCTTGGATACAAATCGACATCATAATCAGTAGAGTTTTAAACATATTCCCTCCAGGTATAAGCCGCGAGAGGATAGCTTAAAGAAGAAAAATGACCTAGTACTTTTTTTAGCCAAATTTTGTGGCAAGTACCATTAATTAATAGGCTGCTGAACTAATCACCGCTTGGCAAGACAAGATTGACGTTTCCTGTGGCACCAAAAGTGCCTGTGTTGTTCTCAAGTGAGCCAATGTTGATGATACCGTTATTTTGAGTAATGAAAAAATAGGAGGGGTTGAGCAAGCCAGTTGGGATTATTGGTGTAGCAATATTACCGATCATTGTTACATTGAGTGTGTTAGCTGTAATAAATTCGATTCCTCCTCCCCCAGCTGTTTCTATAATAGTGAGCACATTGTCTTGAATAGATAGTGTTTCTTGGAAGAGTGGTGATGCAGGTAATGCGTTGTCAAATATTCCGATAGCCGCGTTTTCATTATTGGGTTGGGTCACGTTATTATTTGCAATCAAGATGCTTCCGTTTTGTCCATTACGCCCGCTCACATTATTCTGGAACACAATACAAGAATTAAGACTTGCAACTCCCTTAGGGCCGAAGATTGTGTTTCCAATGACCTCAATGGTTGAATTTGTTCCTAAGGCAGTCGATCTGATGGCGGTGGGGTATTGTGTTATCGTATTGTTAGCAACAGAAAAATTAAAAACTCCAGGGTTGTTTTCGTTCACGTTTGCAAGTAAGATGCCGTTATCTGTTGGTGGGTTTATAGAAAGACTTAGGAAGTTATTAGAAATTTCTCCTGCGATTAGACCTTGAGGAGCTGCGAATAAACCGATACCAGCACCTGCACCTGTCACTCCAGTAACTGTGTTATTGTAGATGTTAACACTACCCGTTCCCTGGAACAAAATTCCTGTAGCGATGATATTGTTAGCCACCGTCAAGTTATTGAGGTTGGTAGCGACAGAGTTGCCAACGATTCCACTCGTCACATTAAATCCAGAAATCACGTTGCTATTTCCAGTGGTCACATCCCCTGCAATCACCGGCAGAGCATTGCTAAAGGCTGGAATTGCTATAGTTCCTTGTTTTGTGGCAAACTGCTGTTTGGTCCCTGAACCGAAGAAATTCTGTCCATCTTTGAGTGTAATTCCAGCATCCATCCCGGTCGTCGTTCCATCACCTGGGAAAACGTAAATCATATTGTTTGGAGAAGAAGCAGTCTGTGCTGCTAGGAGAGTAGAGAATGGACTCTCAAACGTGCCTGCGGAGTGGCTCGTGTTGTTAACAAACCAGACAACCCAAGGATTGCCGGTGGCTGGATTGATGGCTTTTTCCTTTTTGTGGACTTTTTTAACAACGGGGATTTCGAAGCGCGCTGGAGCAAAGGAAGCGCGAGAGAGTAAAAGATTGTCGCCGCAGCATCTACCGCACCGCTTCAGTTTGCCGCCAAAAGGAACTGTTAAAGCAACACTTCCCTGCACGATATTGCGGAAGAGTTTGTCATAAGAGTAGTCGACTTCAAGAGAGACATACTCTTTATACCGCCCCAAAAATCGTACCCTACCGCCCCAGGCAGAGGCATTGGAAGAATGGAAATAGTAAGGGCCTGCTGCGGCATAAACGTCGTAGGTGGTGTTTTGTGGAATATGAACACCGACTTCTGCGTCTCCACCCATCATCGTTTGATTTTGCTTATACTTTAAAAGAATGTTATTCCCAGTAAATTTGTCGAATTTATAATCAAATTTACGCCCTTTCCGTTTCACAATGGGAAAATAGCCGTTAACACGATACTCCATCCGCTCGCCGACAAGCTCAAAGCCTGGGCTGATCTGCTGGGTAGCCTGACTATGTCCAACTTTTCGCACATCGTAATAGATGTAAGATCCATAGATGTGATTGATGGAGGAAATCAAAGACCGCTCTCCAATCCCTAAATTGCCGGCCACTTTCCCATCGTTAAAAACGTGACCTCTAAGATCGAAAAAAGGCATGAAATCGCTACCAAACCCGTCGTAAATTCCAAAGAATTCTAATGTCGTATATCCTTTTTTATAGCCAATTCCTCGAGCTTCATTGTGCCTGACACTGGCATGTATGGCGTGGTAGGGAGAGAGGCACCACTCCTGCTCTGCATCTTCGAATTGCATCGACATCGTATTTGCACTGACCTGCTCGCTTGCCTCTTCAACGAAAGAATCGTCGGCAAGCACCTGCGTGAGGAAAGTGAGCGAAAATGACAGAAGAACTAGTGACTTCACAAATACAACTCCTCGTTAATTACCACAACTACCCGGTGCAACTAAGTTGACATTCCCTGTTGCTGATACAGGACCGCCTATGTTTCCGCTCAACGAATCGATGTTGATGGTTCCAGCTGTTGCGTTAAATTTAAAGGCTGTGGAACCTGCGGTCGGGTTAATTACAGTATTATTATCAATACTTAAACACACCGTATCCGTAGCAGCTGACACGACATTCACACCGATGGAAGTAGCGCCTATACCCTGCACCGAATTGTTTGAGATATCCGTATTCCAAAATGAGTTATTTCCGTTCGTGAGCATGAGTTGGATTCCTGTGCTGGCCGTTCCTACATTCACCTGATTGTTGGAAATCATTACATTGCCAGCAGTGGTGGTGGGATCGTCTGCAACATGAATACCGATAGTCGTACCAATACTTGTTGTTACAGTATTATTCACAATTCTAAGAGTTGAGTTTCCCGATAGAAAAGAATCAATCCCCTCGGTGTCAAACCCCGTGACCGTATTTCCTTGAATTGTAAAATCAAAGTTCGCCCGATTGCCAGAGACGTTAAGAACTGTGATCCCAAAATCAAGTCCAGAGACGAAATTATTACTGATTACCCCATTCGAAAACCCTTCTTTGGCAAATACCTGAATTCCTCGAGACGAAGCACCAATCGGACCTGTAATCTGATTATTGGTAATAATAAAAGTTCCAACCCCAGTAACCTCCACCCCTCTACTGTCTGCTCCAAGGGTGATGACATTATTTGTAATCGTTATGCCATTGATGGGTGCAGGTGAAAAAATCGCATCCGCGGCCGGAATAGCGGAAATATTAAACCCTGAAACGATGTTGCCGCTTCCGACGTCCACAACATCTCCTCCATTCGTAATCGATGGATTACGGCTGCTCATCGCTGGAATTGTGATGGTTCCCTGTTTTGTAGCAAACTTCTGCTTAATCCCTGAACCAAAGAAATTCTGTCCATCTTGTAGAGTGATCCCTGCATTCATCCCATTTGTAGTCCCATCGCCTGGGAAAACGTAAATCATGTCGTTTGGTGAAGAAGCGTTCTGTGCCGCTAGGAGAGTAGAGAATGGACTCTCAAATGTGCCCGCAGAGTTGCTGGTGTTGTTAACAAACCAGACAACCCAAGGATTGTCGGTCGCTGGATTGATGGCTTTTTCCCGTTTGTTAACTCTCTTAACGACAGGAATCTCAAAGCGCGATGGCGCAAAGGAAGCGCGAGAGAGTAGAAGGTTGTCATCGCAGCATCGAGTGCATCGTTTGAGTTTGCCGCCAAAAGGGACTGTAAAAGCAATGCTTCCTTGTACGATATTGCGAAAGAGTTTGTCATAAGAGTAGTCGACTTCAAGAGTGATATACTCTTTATAGCGCCCCAAAACTCTTACTCTGCCTCCCCAGGCAGAGGCATTGGAAGAATGAAAATAGTACGGGCCTGCTGCGGCATAAACGTCGTAGGTGGTGTTTTGTGGAATATGAACACCGACTTCTGCGTCTCCACCCATCATCGTTTGGTTTTGCTTAAACTTTAAAAGAATGTTATTCCCAGCAAACTTGTCAAACTTATACGAGAATTTACGTCCCTTACGGTTCACAATAGGAAAATAGCAGTTGATACGATACTCCATCCGCTCGCCGACAAGCTCGACTCCAGGGCTGATCTGCTGGGTGGTCTGACCATGCCCAACTCGACGCACATCGTAATAGATGTAAGATCCATAGGTGTGATTGATGGAGGAAATCAACGACCGCTCTCCAATTCCTAAATTGCCAGCCGGGTTCCCATCGTTAAAGATATGGCCTCTAAGATCGAAAAAAGGCATGAAGCTGGTGCCAAACCCGTCGTAGATTCCAAAAACTTCGACAGTCGTATATCCCTCTTTATAGCCAATACCATTAGCTTCATTGTGCCTGGCACTCGCATGGATGGCGCGGTAGGGGGAGATGCACCATTCATCTTCAGATTGTATGTGCCTAGCTTCAGCTTGCTTACTTGATTCTTCAGCAAAATCATCGTCAGCAAATGCCTGCGTGAGAAAAGCAAGCGAAAATGACAAAAGAACTAATGGCTTCATAGATGCAACCTTCCGTTAATTACCACAAGTGCCTGGCGCAACGAAAAAGACGTTCCCTGTAGATGAAATAGGAGCGACTATGTTTCCTTGCAACGAATCGATGTTAATAACACCGGTGCCCGTCGTGCTTAAAAACAAGCCGGTACCTCCAGCTGAATTGACGTAAGTATTATTATCAAAAGTCAAACACAGCATATCGGAATTGGATGAATTAAAATTAAAGCCAACAAACGAACTATTTGCACCTTGTACTAAATTATCGGCAACAAGACCAGACAAATTCCAACTTGCTGGAACAGCAGAGAAATAACCAATGCCACCAAAAGTAGCTGATCCTCCTACAATGACTTGGTTATTGGCAATAGTGAAGCGGCCAGATGCGGTATTAGGGCCATCCGTAATAGCAATACCGCTATTAAAATTATTATTGGTCATTACAGTATTTCCAATGATATTAATGGTTGAGGTTCCAAGCATTGAGCCTACTATACCTTGAGACACATATCCCTGGACTGTATTCCCTTGAATAGTCATATCATAGGCTCCAAGATTAGTCACTGGAGTACCACAAACGATCCCAAAGTTAAACCCAGAAACGAGATTATTATTGATCATCCCGCTCGCAACTCCTCCTTCCGCATTCACAGCAATTCCGAAAATTAGGGCATTAATCATAGGGCCTGTCACCTGATTGTTAGAGATATTTATAGGACCAAATCCAGTAACAAATATTCCAGCAGTAACGCCTGTATTCCCTGTCATTGTAATGGTATTATTCCTGATCGTTGCACCCTGTACGATGGCAATTGAACCGATCCCGCTCGCATTTGTGACAGCAGAAGAGATATTAAATCCTGAAACAACGTTCCCATTTCCAAGTGTCACGACATGCCCCGATCCAGTTGTAAGCAAGGGGTTGTTGCTGCTCATCGCAGGAATCGTGATGGTTCCCTGTTTTGTAGCGAATTGCTGCTTGATTCCAGAGCCAAAGAAATTCTGCCCATCTTGTAGAGTGATTCCCGCATTCATCCCATTCGTCGTTCCATCACCTGGGAATACATAGATCATGTCGTTTGGAGAGGAAGCATTCTGTGCTGCCAGGAGAGTCGAGAACGGACTCTCAAATGTGCCAGCGGAATGGCTGGTGTTGTCAACAAACCAGACAACCCAAGGATTGCCGGTGACAGGATTGATAGCTTTTTCCTTTCTGCGGACTTTTTTCACAACAGGAATTTCAAAGCGGGATGGTGCAAAAGAAGCGCGTGAGAGCAGCAGATTGTTGTCGCAGCACCTTGTGCATCGTTTGAGTTTGCCGCCAAAAGGGACAGTAAAAGCAACGCTTCCTTGCACGATACTGCGGAAGAGTCTGTCATAAGAGTAGTCGACTTCAAGCGTGACATACTCTTTAAAACGGCCCAGAAGTCGTGCTCTACCTCCCCATCCAGAGGCATTGGAAGAATGAAAATAGTAAGAGCCTACGGAGGTATAAATGTCGTACGTGGTGTTTTGTGGAATATGAATGCCGACTTCTGCATCTCCACCCATCATCGCTTGGTCTTGCTTAAACTTTAAAAGAATGTGATTCCCTGTAAACTGGTTAAAATCATACCCAAATTTGCGCCCTTTATTTTTCCCAACAGGAAAATAGCCGTTAATCCGGTACTCCATCCGCTTGCCGACAAGCTCAAGTCCAGGGCTAAGCTGATTGATGGTCAGACCATGACCGGCTTGACGTACATCGTAATAAACATAAGATCCGAAGGTATAATTGGACATCAACGTCCGCTCTCCAATTCCTACGTTGCCGGCCCATTTCCTATCGTTAAACAAATGGCCTCTAAGATCGAAAAAAGGCATGAAGCCCGTGCCAATCCCATCGTAGATCCCAAAAACTTCTACTGTCGTATATCCATCTCTATAGCCAATACCTCTAGCCTCATTGTGCCTGAAACCAACATTCATGTTATGGTAGGGAGAGATGCACAACTCCCGCTCTTCCTCTTCAGACTCCATGGGCATAGCCTGTTCGCTTGGCTCTTCAGCAAAATAGTCATCGGCAAGCACCTGCGTGAGAAACGTGAGCGAAAATGACAGCAGAACTAGTGACTTCATGGATACGACTCCCAGTAAAAATTAAACCTGTGCTGTAGCGCAGGTTTTTTCCTTTTAGCAAATAAAGAGATTATTTAACAACTACAAGATTAATTGCCGCAAGTACCCGGGGCAACAAGATTGACATTCCCTGTTGCTGATACAGGACCGCCTACATTTCCTTGGATCGAGTCGATGTTGAAGACTCCAGAGCCAGTCACTGACAAACTATAGCCTGTAGCACCCGGAACTGTGATGACTGTATTATTATCCAGGCTCAAACAGATCGTGCCCACACTTGGACTTGCAGAATGCATGTTAATACCTGTAAAGCCAGTTCCTGCAGTTGACTGCACAAAATTATTTGAGATCGTGATATTGGAAGTGACCGGAATCGCATTGATT
>Ga0207091_1010_pt1 | contig 43523 bp, 34 predicted proteins | sample Alteio_BWMinHeat_47_FD_153534 | JGI IMG/M metagenome (GOLD analysis project Ga0207091, IMG submission 153534) | Enriched cells from forest soil in Barre Woods Harvard Forest LTER site, Petersham, Massachusetts, United States -... | ecosystem: Environmental > Terrestrial > Soil > Temperate forest >... | reverse complement strand
AGATAGCACGGTGCAAGAGGAAAAAAATACATTGATTTTAAAATAGGGAATTGAAAAATGAGTCAGGATAGACATAAAAAATTATTTAAATCAACAGAAACCGTTAAATATTTACAATTTTATCGATTAGCATCTCATTTGACGGTTGAAAATCAGCGCGTCGTTTATCATTTTACGGATAGTCATAATGCGAATATTTTTTTAAATTCAGCAAAATCTAAATTTTGGGCACGGGATCCAATTCAAAAAACAAAAATCGCAACAGCACGCTGCAGTCATGCAGAGCTTTATCAACGTTGTATTACGGTGGCATTGGCGCCGACACAGTTTGATACGCTAGTGATGAAACATGGATATGAAATATTATCTAAATTGAATGATGCATTAAATCGTAGTGATAGTAATTATATTACCTCGACACCGTTCACGCACCGCTTATGGATAAATCAGGCAACGCTTTTGGTATCCAAACATAAAAAAGAAGCAAATATTTTTCATTTTTTAATGGATACTTCTTTTGATAATTTTATTTCACATGTTGAAGAAGATATTTTACATCAAATTTTAAAGTTAAAATTTAAAAAAGAGTCGCTTGTTGCAGCCAATCAATATTTTTTAGCATATCTTATGTTTGATGTACTCAAAAAAACACTCAATCAATCTGAAGTCGGAACACTTGTGACAGATCAAATCATGTCACAAAAGATGCATCATGCTATCGCCATGCAAAAATTAGCGAAATCCGTTGAAGAATGTTTAGTCACAATAGGCGCAGATAAACTGAATGCATTTGCGATATCTCAGTATGATGAAATTGCTAAAAATCCTTTTATTTTAAATTATCTTCTACCTTATTTAACAGATAATACAATCAATAATCTTGCATTGCATGTGATAACAAAAAATAATATCTATATTAATGATATGGCAAGCGCCTTATTCTCGAAGCCGGAAAAACTCAACCCGGAATTACTGGGGATTTTATATTATCTCAAAAATCGATTTTTTTATAGAGATAACGATCATAAGTTTTACGTTAGCAAAGCATCGCATGCCATGTTTGAATATGCAGAAAAATGGAAAGATAAGATAAAAGATAATTCATTGTTGAAATCCATCGATTTTTATGATGGGGCAACATCAAGAGATGATTGGTCATCAATGGCTTATAATATTGTCGCTGACGCCCCACCTGTGACTCATCATAAATTGACGTTTTCACTTCAGAGTCAAATTGACGAAGTGAAATGTGAAAAACTTCCCCCCACTTCGATGATAGATTTTTGTCATGGTCAATTAAAATTTCATCAGTTAGATAAAGACATTTATGGACAGCTGAATAAAATAATATTAAAAGATAGTCATTCTCAAAATATGGTGATTCTCCGCTTTCAGGGTAAAGATGAGTCTATACAAACCTTAGTAAAAGAATATAAAACAGCACATTATTTAAAAAATCATGCAGAAGATCTTGCGCTACATTCATTTTTTCCTGAACCATTAGGTGTGACACAAATGTCTGGTGTGAAGCGTTGGATTAAAGAGAAGATTGCTCCTGCTGTTTATTCTGAAATATGTGATTTTCTCTCGGATTCTCACAGACATGGTGTGTATATATCTCAAATCAATAAAGAAAATGAAAAATATTTGGAGTATGTATGCCACTATCATGACTTCGAAGTTTCAGAAAAAGAGTATAATGAAATCAATCGTGTGATAGTAAATGATCTTTTTACTTTATTAAAACAAGGTATGATTATCAATCCTTTGGCAAATTTATTACATAATACACAAACGCATGCATTTGCGCGCATTGATAAAGGGCATTATTTTGTATTAGCAGATCTTATTCGTCATGTTGAGATGGGTTCAGGGCGTTTAGATAACTGGAAGTTTTGTGTTTCATGGTTCAATTCGAATATTCGACGCAGTGGATTAATGGATTTATATCATCATATTTCTTTTCAAGATTTAATGAATGATTCCCCATTTATGAATAAATATCATGAATATGCATTGAATGTATATCATAATGATGCAATTAATTTTGTTCTTGCAAATGTCATAGCAGAATACCAATATGTACTATTCTTACTTGCGGGAATTAGAGGAAGTGAATTGACAAATTCATATGGGCAATCCGAAGATGAAATTCATGCGATTTGGCAGGGTCTTGCAAAACTTATCATACAAAATTGTGCACAAGGCGCAAGTTTTTTGACACAAAAACCAGAGCATGAAATAGAAAAAATATTATCAATTTTTATCGATGTTGATCGTTTAGCAAGGCAAATGCGGTATTGGATGAATAATGAATATATTAGCGATATCATGCAAAACAAAGTCAAAGAGGGTATTTATCCGAAAGATACGAAGGTTCAAGTTGATTTTCGTTATTTTAAGAAAGAGACATTCAATGAAACGGCAGGCTTTTCTTATGATGGTGTTGAATCAGATCTTGGCACTTTCAATGGACAAGAACCTATTAAAGAAGCCAATAAATTATTTTATTTCATGGTCATTTATATCTTTACCCAGTATTCAAGATTACATCTGACTTTGAGTGAGGTACATCATCTTAAGCCAGATGATCCAACTGCATTTAAACATTTATTTGGTAAATCATATCATCGTATTCACAAATATTTATGTCAGGAAAGGTTATTGCAAAAAAAAATTATGCCCGATGACATAAAAGAAAATATTCAAAAAGCATTAGAAACGCATAAACGAGAAGAGGCTGCATATACCATCGCACATTTTTGGCGAAAACATAAAAACTATAAATCAAAAGATGTCGAAATGAAAAAGGATTCGAATATGAAAATGTAAATAAAGTGATATACAAAATCAATTTGATTTGGTAAATGGGAAAGTTTTACATAATAAAAAATTAAATTACGGAAAATTTGTCATGCTACATCAAGATTATAAGACTCTATTTAATCAATTATCTAAAGAATTTAATAATAGCTTAAACATACAGATATCTAAACTCCGAATAAAAACAAAAAGTAAAGAATTAGAAAAAATATTGGAGCCATCTGCAATAGTCAATCGATTAATGCCTTTTTGTGGTGATGAAAAAGAACCAGGATTTGAAAAAAGAAGATATCATTTATGTAAGCTTATTGAACATAGCTTGAGCTCTCTTAAATCACCCGAATGTAAAAATAAAATGATTAGGACAGTGAGTTTATTAGCAGAAGATGATTTATTTACGCTAACGAGAATGGTTGGTATCACTGAAAAAGAATTTGCCGAAGGTGATGATCCGATATTAGACTTACGTAGCAAAACGATAAATGATGCGAAATCTGAACTCAATGAAGATCTGTTATGTAATCAGATAAATAAACAATTTTTAACGGATAATTTTTCTACTGTTTTTACTAAAAATGAAGCCAATAGAAGTCCTATTAATGGCGCAACAGCACAAGAGATAGAAGTCAAATCTGAAATTCATCTTAAATCATTTTTGGAATATGTCAAACTTTGCCATCGTATAGAAGAAAAACCTTTTTTACTCGATTTGGATTTTAATTTTTTATGTAATGATGTAAGTCATATACCGACGGATTTTTTCGATACCCCTGATGGAATTAAGATATTAAATGTATTTAGGTTTAAAAATTTATCTAAAGCCGATAAATTGGATCATTTAAATGAATTTACAACACTCATCCGAAGTCTACCTAAAGGTATAGTTATACTAGAAGGTTATGGCGAAATGCTAAGCCAGATGCCAGTGAAATATATTCAAAATCACCATGAGGTTTTATTGAAAGCCCTGAATGATTCAGATCACATGATGAATCTTTTATATTCTCCCGAATTTTTTGAATTGGTAAGAAAATCACACGGAAATGATTTTATTAAAAAATATATTACTCAAATTAGTTTATTAAAAGAGTTAAAACATTATCCAGAAAAATCTAATTATGACAAACAAATTCTTCAAGAGATTATTAAAGCTAAATTTGAAACAAATGAAATTAAAGATCGTGAATGGTTAAATTTCCTAAGTATCATTAAAGATGAGACTGATCTTCATCAATTTTCATTCAATCTATATATGGGCAGAATAAATAGTTCTTTAGAAGAATGGCTAATATCTGCAGACACAGATGATCAAATAGAATTATTTGAGCTATTGGAATCAAAAGAAAAAGTACTGAATTATTTTGCACTATCAAAGAGTGACACTTTAAAAGAATTACCTAAAATAAAAAACTTTATCGAATCTCAAAAAACGAATGCTCTTGAACAATTACTGACGCGATTTGTTTTCGATGAGCGAGATGAAAATGAATTAAACAGAGTAAAAAATCTTTTTAAGGCACCACCACCTGAACTACATTCACCTCATGATGAAGATATTACAAATATTAAAGCGAAGCTCGATGCATATCAAAAAAAGTATTTAATCGTAGATAAAAAGGGGCATGCAAAACCAACATTATTAACACCTCAAAGACGCGCTGACGCCTATAATCAAGTTGCACCCCATTTAAAAAATGGCAATGATAAATTAAAAGATACATTATTAAGTCAAGAGTTTAAAACAAACATTGGTGTGAAAAGTTATCGACGTCCATTAAAATTATTTCAAGCATTGATGCTGTGGGCAGAAAAACGCATACAAGAACAAAATGAAATTAAAACTTATTGGGAAAATCGTGCAAAGATTTGTGCGAAAGTTAAAAATAACGATGTTTTATTGTTAGAGTTGCTATTAGATATCGAAGTATTACATCTTTTAACCGCTCAAGAATTATCGATGCTATTTACGAGCGGCAATAAAGGATTATTTGCTGAAATTATCGTACGTGCTTATCCAAATATAGAATTACCTATATTTGAATGGCAAGGGAAACAAATCAAAACAGATTTTTTAAAGCAGTTAGTTCCAAAGACCGATAATATAGCAGACTTGGACTCTGCAAATAAAGTTCGTTATGAATATCAAATATCACAATATATCCCAACCGCATCAAAATATCCTGGAAGAAGTCCTGATGATGCTGCTCTAAATAAGGAACAACTCTATCAGTTACAAGATCAAGATATTGCAGTCGGTGAGCAGATATTATCAGAAGATTTTAAAAATGAAATTATACCTATTTCTATTTATAACATTTCAGAAAATGATGCTACATACATAAAACATTATAAAAAAAAATCTGGAAAAGAAGAAAAGTATAACTTTGAGTATATTGCAATAAAATACGATGCGCCTTACGAATTAGACGAAAAAAAATCCCTTGATAGAGATAATAGTTTTCAGACAATCTATTTGGTGCCCATTAATCCTGCACAAGCAATACTGGTCGATCAAAAAAAAGAATTAGAACTTAAGCAACAAAGAAATTCAAAATTGTGGGCATACAATGAGTTTAAAAACAAAATTCGTTTCATTGCAGAATCCCTTGATCTTACAAACACTGCTGTTATTGCCGGTATCTGTAATCTTGATGGACATCATTATGTGCCTTATTTTATTTATCGAGATGAAAATAAAAAATTCTTTATATTAACCATCGATCCTTCTTATGAAACATCGCCCATGTTAGAGGATTGCTTTACAGATATTTTTCCAGGATGTGTATATCAAGATGCACATATTGTGCAGCAAGTTCGGCAAAGAGATTGTGGCTTTAATAGTTTGGAATCTATACGAGCCATTGCGGCCAGTTTGCATTCTCCAAAACCCATTTTGTCTATTTTAGAGGACAAAATGCATTTTGATCCAAGAGGGTTAACCGTCAATGGAGAACCTTTTAAAGGTTTTGATTACGAGCGTGAAATGCATTATTTTACACAAGAATTTATTCAACAAGGAGAAAATAATCGCAAGCGTTGGGCTAATAAATTCAGAAAAAAAAACCAAGTGAATTATGGTGGTGATATTGTTTTAGAATATAGTTATGATGAGAATGTAGACTACCAACAAACAAATGATGAGATGGAAGAACTAGTCTCTATCATTTCTGCCGTCATGGTGGATGCTGAATTATTAGAGGCTTATCACAAACAGTATATAGAAAGACTAGATTTACCTTCGTCAGAACAGTTAAAAAAAATTAAAGAAAAACTTTTGCAAACAGGTTTCAATTTCAATGACACATTGGAAGGCAAACCAGGGACTGAAGCTATTTTAGCGATTTATAAAATGAATTATAAAAAAGATACTGCAATAGGATTATGGAATATATTCAAAAATAGTTTCTTACATCGATTTGTACTTAACAAAGATTGTACGCCAGAAAGTCTTTTTCATGAGTTTACTCAAACTGAAAAATATATAGAATATTCTAAAATAATACCAGAGACAGAACGCGATGAATTACGAAAAAAAGCAATCGTATTAGCAGCAGATAAAATAAAAAATGAAATATTTAAGTTAAAACTAGCATACATTTTTTCATATATCCATGAAAATACGGAAGTCTTGTTAAAATCTATTGAAGTCGAGCCAGATGCTGATTTAATTGTTAATTCTATCATAGTTGCTTTGAAAGAAAGCAAAGAAACGCATGAGGATGTGATAGTTATCTTAAAAAATGCAGATACGCTAAGGCAATTGCAAAAATATATTTCTCAAGAAATCAATCAGCTTGTTGAGAAAAAAACTGACTATTATTTTGACTATTTAGAAAAAAACCATCAGCTTTTTCAATATCAGAAACTAATCGAACAGAATAATATTAATATATTTCAATTAGAATCGATGATGAGAGATCTTTCTGAACAAAAAGAATTAAATCCAAAAGCGGTATATTACCCCCTCATTCAAAAACCGCTCAGTCAAAAATATCAAACAAAATACTTAAAAATTGTTTATGAACAACTGGAGATATATGTGGATTCAGTTTTAAACCATCCAGATGCGCTCGGTCATTTAAAGAAATTGGATAGTAAAACGCAAATGGATCTTTCTAGTAAAAACAATGATTATAGTGGATTATTTGAAGAACTCTTAAATCTTATAAAAATTCCTTTAACCGTTAATCTAAGAGAAGAAACACCTCATGGAAAAATGGTTACTGAAATGCTCGAAAATAAATTGCCAATCCTTAGCCTTAATATTGTAAAATCGCGTTATCATCATTATTTTAAAAGTTTGATAAAATCAACAACCCTTTCTGAATTACAAGAATTCAAAATTTCGGATCTTCAAACATTATGCCAGCATAAAGAACTTAAATTCTCACCAACCGAAAACATGACTGATTTTTTAACTTTATTTCAAGATAATTATAATAGGGATCAGATCAAAGCTTTTGAACATCTAAAGGAGGTAGAAAAACAAGTCAAAGATTATAATGAGATGATAGAATATTGTTTTGAATATAAGCTTCTGACACCCGTGCGTATATCATATTATCAAAATCGTTCGGCGTCTTTTGCTGAAAGAAAAAAAATATTAAGTCATTTACCGTTGAATAAATTTTTCATAGAAAAAATTGAATTATCGAAGAACATGAGTTTAATATTTATTGATTTGGCAAATGAATTATTCCATGATAAACGATATCAAAAAGATTCTGTTGAATATGGGTCATACTCGACTTATGTTCAGCATCTTTTATGTCGTTTGCTTAATATTCGGCAACCAAAAATCTTATTAACTGCACAAGAAAAACATCAATTGGATATTCAATTACGTCATCATTTACAAAATCGTAATCAAATTATTTCTTTACATGACACCTCAAATATTCTTTTGGAAAAATTTGAGAGAAAACATACGCCTAATACCTATGGCCGTCCTTTAACGCTCAGAATGTTGATGGAATGTCTGCATTATTGGCGTCTGCGTCTCCCTCAGTCTGAACGTTTCCAATCGGATCAAGGCCTTTCTCCAATATATTTTCAATTGGTTGAAATAGTCAATCAAATTCCATTAACGGATATCGATAAAGAATTATCTTTTGATAGCATTCAGCGAATTAAACAAATATTACAAATCAAATCAGATTTTAGTATGCATGTGAAGATTTGGTCACATAAACATAAATCAGCTGAAGTGTTAGCCTTAGGCGCATTGTTGAATTCAAAGTCGCTATCTGAAATCGTTTACCCTGATCATAAAAAGACTTCATCGAGAGAGCCCTTAAGATGGACTCATATCAATAAATTAAGAAAAAAAATATATGATATAGAAGAATTACCTCATTCAACACAAACACTATTAACAGATTTGAAATTAGATAATATCACTGCTGAAGAATTTAAATGGTATTTTCCAGAAATTCGCGATTTACAAAAAGCGATTTATGCGATAGAAAACCGTCATGAAAGAAAAAAAGATTTTGTATTAGATTATACGGATATTCAAATTCTAAAAAATTTATTAAAGTGCTATTTACGAATTTATAGAGCGGGGAATCCTAACAATACCTATATTGTTTTGGCTGCGCTCCTTCAAGCAAATACTGCTGAAAAAGAAATCTCCGTCTGGCAATTCATTATATCTGATCTGCTTCGAGATGCATCATTAGAAGGCAAACCATTTTCTGGATCAATCAACCGCTCACATACTAGAGAGTCAAGCAATTTTTATCAAAATTTGGTTCAAGAAGCAAAACAAATTTGTCATGGAGATGATTTAGAAAAAATAATAATATTTATTCATTCAGCTGGCCAACTGGAACATAGCAGTCCTTATAGCCTATATGCGAGTACGATTAAATTAATAAATGCTCGCTTTAAGGAAACTATTTTTTTTGCAAGAGAAATTGATCAATTAACGCATGTTTTTAAAGAAATTGCAAAGAGTACTTTACCAATAGCTGATACGATAAAAGAATTACACCACTGGACTGAAGGTTTAAAAAAATCGATATGTAAGAAAACCATTATTTACCAAAAAGACATGTTGATGATGTGAATAATTTAAAGTGGTCTTTTTTTGATTTCTGACCTATTCTCCTGATACGTTATTTCACATATCTGCGTCAATGCTCGAATTAACATGGGATAGTATGCGACTAAATAATCCATGGCATATAAACGTGTATAAACATTTTCATCTGATAAATTCATCAGTGCTTTAAATAATGGTAAATAACTATTTTTTAAGTAAGGGTATAAAATAAAAATACAATGAAATACGGTCTCTACTTGTAATTCTTTCAAAGTAATTCCTAAGCTGTAGATATCTTCAGCGCGTGTAAAAAGATATTTTTTATCTTTTGATACATAACTTTTTTCATCAAAATCAAGAAATTTCGGTGATAGATAGGCAAGTGTTCCAGAATATTCATTATTTCCCTTATAAACGCCGTTTTTCATTTTTACGCAACTATCAAAATCAATCAGTTCAATTTTACCGGATCTATTAAGCATGATATTACTGGGCTTAATATCGCGATGTAAAAAACCTTTTTGATGAAGGCCATGAATGATTGAAATGGTATCCCCTAAATATTTTATATAATTTAGAAAAAAATAATTCCATTGTAACCGACTTTTTTCAGTATTGTCTGATTCAATGATGTTTTTTTGAATGGTTGAAAAAATAATGGGATCAGCTAATTTTGATAAATCGATTCCATGGATTAAAGGTGATACGGAATAAACAAAATAATCAACGGCGAAAATATCGACAGAAATGCCATAAATTTTTGACAATGCGCAGGAATGTATTTTTGCGAGTTTAAACGTTGCATCTGATACTTCTTGTAAAATATCCTTTGCATATTCCACTAATTGTTGCTTTGATAATGTGTGATAGTCCTTTTTGAATTGAATACAATATAATGTCGAAAGTATTTCATCATATTGATTCAAAAATTTATTTTTATGATCACGTAAAATTTTTGCCATTGTGAAATAATCGATTTTGTTTAATCCTTCTTTAATAGCAACCCAACGTGATTTTCGAAAAAGTGAAAATTCTTCTGCGGCCCAGACAGTGCCACATCCACCTATTCCCAGTTTGATCTCTGATAATACATAAATTTTATTGCCATAAAATAGAATATTAAAGGGTATTTCTATCGATTTTTTAATGAATCGTGGGTGGGCACTGATGCTATTTTTTAAGTGAATCATGTGATTGATTTGTTTTTGATTGAGCAATGACTGATTAGATTTCATCCGGCGTTTTTGTTCTGCGATCGAAAGCGCGTCATTTGTTCTATGATGAAACATTTTTAAAGTCCTTTTGTTATTTTCAAGATTGATAAAATATTTTCCAAATAAATTTATTAAAATTTATTGCTAAAGCATTGCATTGTTGCATTTGATGTGTGTAATATTATCATTTCCTTGTTTTAAAACGGTATTTAAAAATAATTCAGGATGAAATCACATGTCAACAACATTTCTTGAATCTATATACAAAAAATATACGGATGTTATGCCAAAAGGTGCGGGTGCACTTTTTAGTATACAAATGTTTTCCACACTTTCATTCAGTGTACTATATTCAACATTAGTTTTATATGCCACCAACGGTTTAAAATTGAGTGATGCTGTGTCAACAGGCATTACAGCTTCTTTTATTGCATTCAATTATGCTTTGCATTTGTTGGGCGGCTATATCGGCGGGCGCTATTTATCTTATCGAGTATTGTTTTGTATTGGAATGATTTCACAAATTGTGGGGTGTATATTTCTCTCGTTTAATACACTGACATTTTTTTATTGGGGGCTAGCAACTTTCTTGGCAGGCTGCGGGCTCAATGTCACGTGTATTAACTGTATGTTGACGCAATTGTTTAAGCCGCAAGATAAACGTCGAGAAGCCGCATTTTTATGGAATTATAGTGGAATGAATGTTGGTTTTTTTGTCGGATTTGCAGTGAGTGGTTATTTCCAATTACTTGGTAATTATAGTACATTATTTCTTTTAGCAAGCCTTGGTAATGTGATAGCGGTTTTAATTACCTTTTTTAAATGGCGCTTATTGAATGATATTAATACCCGTGTGGCACATCTTCCAAAACAAAAACGAAAAATGGCAACTATCAATGGATTTATGATGATTTTCATATTGGTATTTGCATTACGATTTTTGCTAGAACATGCGGAAGTCAGTAATAATCTTGTCATGTTTGTCGGCGTTTTAATGGGTTTTGTGATGTTGACGCTTGCATTTCAACAACCCAATAAAGAAAAGCGTAATAAAATTTTAGCTTACATTGTGCTTGCATTAACTTCTCTTGTTTTTTGGACTTTATATCAATTAGCACCCATGGGTTTAACCTTATTCATCGAAAGAAATGTTGATAGGCATTATTTAGGTTGGATGATAGCGCCACAATGGGTACAAAATATTAATACGATTGTCATTATTATAGGCGGACCGGTTTTAAGTATGATTTTTTCCGCGCTTCGTGAGCGAGGCATTAATATGACGATACCATTACAATTTTCTGTTGCATTAATTTTGATTGGGGTTGCGTTTGCAATTCTGCCCATAGGTATTTATTTTTCTGATCTACACGGACTTTCACATTTTAATTGGATATTGGCGTGTTTTATTTTGCAAAGTATCGGTGAGTTGTTTATTTCTCCCATTGGATATGCCATGGTTGGACAATTTGCGCCAGAACATTTGCAAGGTTTAATGATGGGTACTTGGCTCATGATTACTGGGGTTGCGGCAACCCTATCTGGGTATTTTTCAAGTATAGCACTTGGCAACTCATCATCCATTGACCCCATTGTGACAAACTCAAGTTTTAGCTATACGTTTGGATTGTTGGGGTGGATTGCGATTATCACAGGTTTGCTTCTTATCTTTCTTATTCCGTTTATATTACATTTAACACAGGAAAAAAAGTTATTTGTAAAAGCGGAATCTACTGCTTAATTTTCTGTCATGCCAGCTTAAAGCATGCTGGCATGACAGAAAATTTTGTTATTCACTCTGCAATAACATTTATATTTAAACCTTGTAAATGCTGATACTATTTTGTATCTTGTCATGAAATTAATAAGTAGATTAATAATCATCAGAATTAAATAAAAATTATATAGAGAATAATAACATGTCAGCTTCATCATCTCATTTCATTGAAAAAAAATTAGATATTGCGCAACAAGACTCAGAACAACCCATTCAGCAATGTATTGTTTTAACAGCACCGCTTGCATTAGAAGATGAAATATTAGATCCAGTGATAACGCGTCCGATACAAGCTCTGGAAAAACATGGCTGTAAAGTAACGCTAATAGGTGATGGCAAACGGGATTTAAACCAGGCTGACATCAATCAATTATTGAGTTTACTTGAAAGCCATTCTGGGCGCACTTTGCTATATATTAAAGCTCATGGCTTTGTAGATCCAAAAGACGGACACATAATGGCATTTGGAAAAGAAAATGCAACAAAAAAAACAACGGACTTTTTTAGAAAAATTGCCAGTGCCCTTAATGACAAGCCCATTGATATCGTTTCTTCCTCATGTTTTAGCGCGCATGTTTGTGAAGAATCAGTATCCAGCATACTTCCGCCAGGATCGAATTTTGTAGGTTTGAATTATAAAGAAGGTGATATGGGGGATCATATCTCAATGGCTGAGAATCTACTTGTTCAACCTGTTAACAAACGAGGAATATCTGCTGAAAAAATGCTCCTAGCTTATTTAACATTGCCTATTAGCGTGGACCAAGTGAATCCCGAGATTTGTTCGATACAATATTCGAAACCACTAGCAGATAAATTGTTAGCACACGTAGGGAAAGAATTTAATGCTGCTGAAAAAGAGGCTATATATCGAGAATTATCTAGTTATATGGAGTCTTTTCGCGATTATTATCCTCTACCCATGGAGTATAAAACTCCTGTTGAGATGTTGGATATGCTAATGGGTGTAATTGAAAATAAGAACCATGATTATTTTTCTAAATTTCCTACCAAGCCTCACCCACTTCTTCTAGCTGTTGCACATGCAGCGAGTAAAGCATCTCAAAAACCAGTGCATGTAGAAACAAAACAATCAACATATATCCCATCTCCCAAAGAGAGAGAAAAAACCAGTGATTCTAGTCATACAGGATCAAACATGATGAAAATGGTGAGTTATGGTTACTGGAAAAAAAATGAATGGTTATTAAATCAGCTTAAACAGCACTCTCCGAATCAGTGGGTGAGTCTTCCTTTTAAAGCCGTTCAGCATGTGTTGGATTTTAGCGGAAATTTGATGGAAGATAAGAATGTTACAAGCGCTGGAATTAAGACAGCCGTTGATATGGTATGGGAACATTTAATCAAACGTGGACCTGCTTTAAGTGTTGATTTGATCGGTTCTGCGGGTGATTTTATGGTAAGGCGAGCAGAAAAACAAATTTCTGAATTAGAACGATCTGAACGTCCAGGTGATATGCCCTCACAAAAGCTAGAATTGCTATATGAAGGGAGAGATTTTTATAATTTAATTCGACTTCCCAAATTAGCAATCGATGGTGTAAAAAAACTTGCCTTAGATACTTATGAGAAAATATTTCCCTCAAAAACGACTGCGACTTTATTAAATCACATCGCGCCTTCTGCTAAAGAAGGACTACAAAATCATAGTGATTATTTGCTTTATCGGGTGCAGAAATTAAATCAACAGTCGATGCTTGCATCCGATTTTATGCGTACGGCTGCATTTAAAGATGAATTATATCGTTTACAAATGGAGAATAACCTTTCCTCGGAGCAAACTCAGTTATTAGCGCTTTATACTAGCGGTCGGTATACCGAGCACAAAACCCGTATTAAAAGTAGTACAGCACCTAATCCGGCCTTATTAAAAAAAAGCTTACAGACATTACAAACAAATATCACTAGAGATTTGTCTCAGCATCCAGACAAAAGTACTATTTTTAAGACAGTACAACAAACATCAAGAAAAAGTCAGGCAATCATACAAGACTCTTTCTTATTAGAAAGACACGATGAAACTTTTAGAGAACGCATACAACAAACGAGCTGGGAAATTAACGCAGTCACTGGTTTTTGTAGCCAATTAGCACGCGTAAGCGGAGCCTCCTTAATTGCTCGAAAAATGCAGGCCATTGGTAGCGGTGCAGCACAATGCCTAAGCGGTGTTGCTGCATTATCTATGGGTAATCCATTGGGATTGCTTCCCATTTTCAGTAGTTTTTTAGGATTATTTGACGATGAAGATGACGATGACAATGGGATGTCGATAATAAGCAGTCAAATCAGCGAAGTGCATCATGATATGATGAAAGGATTTAATGAGATTAGGCTACAACAAATCGACATTGCTCGTGGACTCGTATCTGTCCACCACCAAACGATGAGCCGTTTTGATCATGTAGATTATAATCTTGGTATTATTCAGCAACAAATTAATCAAACTTATCAATATTTAACTGCGCAAAATAATCATATCAGTCATCAAATTGGTTTATTGAGCCAACAATTAAGTGAAGGATTACAAGCTGTACACACAGATATTATGCATGGCTTCAAGGTCGTCAGCGAAGGAATGAGTAAAGGATTTACCCATTTAGATGAACATCTTAGCAAGGGTTTTGACTATCTCGATCAAGAAGTAAAGCTTCAGTCGCGTGACATGCGCGCCAAAATATCAGAGCAAATATTATTAGAAAGACAATATTTTGAAAGTTTGAATCGTGAACAAATGCATCAATCAAAAGAATTAAAACAACATTCCCTGCAATTGACTGCTCTGCATCAACAGGCGGTACAGACGCAAAAAAAACAAATCAATGAAACACGAAAAGAAAAAGAACGTGCATTAATCAAATATGCTGAGCATGTTTTATTAGATGATTTTGCTATTGAGACATTTAATAAAAATGAGATTGAATATAACCTAAGTAAAGCAATGGTTAGCGAATTCAGAGCGACCTATACACCCAAGGAAATATTGAGTGAACTGGGCGAGAGCGATCGATGGCAAGAAATGAATCCTTTTGATGTCATTCATTTACTGCATCCTGGCGAGAATGTGCCATTAGTACACTTCCCTACGCAACAAAAAAACCTGCTTGCGATGGTTAAATGGCTAACGCAGAAAAAAACTGTGCCAAGAGAAGAACTTTTTCAATTAAAAAATCAAGTAAAAAAAATCCGGGATATTTTGCATTTTTGTCATGCGCTAGCAAAACCTGATGCAATCGAAAGGGCATTTTCAGAAATAAGCGCAAATGTAGCAACATTAGGAAATGCCATTGAACAACAATTAATAACATACAACAATGAGTATACCGATCAATGCTGCAAACGATTACAACATATGTTGAAACAACATGAAAATAATCGCGATCAATTAAAAAAAGATGAATTAAAAGAAGTATTGGCATGTTTAGCAGATCGTTTGAAGCAACCTCTCGAGATCAAAGTTTTTGATGAAAAAGTAAACATTGTACATGCCAAGCCACAAGCTTATTTTGTTTATCCAGCAAAAGGAGAGCGTTTACAATACGCATTACCATTAAGTGACGATAAATTACCTCCCATACCAAAAGAAATTTTGGCATTAGAAGCATTGGAGAAAGGATGGATTCATTTTAGTTATCGATTCAATTCAGAAAAAAATCAATTAAAAGTGCGGGTTAAATTTCAACTTTCGTCAAACGGCAAAAGCTATCCATTACTCTCAAAACAGATAGAAGTAAAAAATAAAAATGATGTGATAAATAATTGGCGTCAATTTACCTGGCCAACAGAGGACAAAGTCCAAAATATGGATGAGTTAAATAAAATTTATGAACAGTGCATAAAAGCCTTACGATTAGAGCTGAATGATAAACTACAACAAGATTTAAGTTGCGATGCATTGCAGGTGCCCATAGAAGCAATTGAAGCGAGTGTTGGTTTATTACATGCAAGATTCAGGCTAATATTCGAAAGTTTTTATCTCAATAAAGATCAAACATTACAGTATGTTTTACAATCCTGTTTAACAGCAGATAAGATAAAACAACTATTATTAGGCTATTCAAGTGATGAAAAACATCCTTTTTTCGCTTTAAAAAACGCAAAAAAATGGTATGCTGCACTGGCAAATTATATTATAGATGCGCTAACAAAGGACACGTTATATGTCGATAATGTGACACTCACGAATGCGTTATTGTTATTAGACAATGCATTATTGGAGTTTATGCCAAAAGATGAAAGGTTAGCCTATCTTAATCATATATTGGAAACCTCACCTGAGGCATCTCTGTTTTTATTGCGCGGCACAATATTTGCCACTGAAAAACATGATTTACCAGCAGCATTGGTAGATTACCGTCAAGCATCGGCTTTAAATCCTGATGATAATCAAATCCGTTCGAAATATGCGGATGCTTTATTTGCATTAGGAGATATGGCGGCCGCCATTCGAGAATATACAAAAATATTAAAGAGAATGGATGATAGTTTAGTGCCACGTGGCGCTCTACCGCCACAACTACAAAATAATTTAGATATCAATAAGGGCGTTATTTTACTTTCTCGAGGAGATGCGTATTTAACCAGTGGTTATCCGGCGGCAGCGTTAGATGACTATCAAATCGCTTGCCAAGTACTTTCTGATCAACCCGAAATACTATACAAAATTGGATTAAGTTATCAAGCATTAGATAAACTGGATTTAGCAAGTGTTTATTACCAAAAAGTATTAAATATTGAACAAGATCATTATGATAGTATGATTGCATTAGCGACTTGTCTTTTTAAACAAAATAAAAAAGTGGAAGCATTTGTTTGGTATCAAAGATTATTAGAAAAAAATCCAGCTTCAATTGAATTTAACTTCCAATGCGCAGAATGCAGCCCCAAAGATGATAAACGAACGGTTGAGTGGCTGTTAAAAATAATTAAACATCCCAAAGCAAGCATTCAGGAAGTACTCCGATGCAGTGAATTAGCGTTGAAGAAAGGGGAATTGCCATGTGCGCAAGTTGCCTATGATAAAATTAAAAATATTATTTCAACCGCTGAGCAATATAAACGTTGTGTTAAAATTTGTTTGCAGTTAGAAGATCCTGATGAATGTCGTATTAATAAAGAAAAATTAGAGAAGTTACTGATTTCTCAACGCATTTTTAAACAAGTTACCCCTCATGTGATATCAAATATAAGAATAGGAAAAAAGTATGTTAAGTAACCAAAAACTTTTAGAAAAAATATCTAATAATAAATTAGAGATATTACAAATTTCTGATCAAATTGCTAATGGAATAGAAAAGTTGAATCAAGAAGAATTGAAGGAGAATGATGTTTTATTTATGAATAGTTTTAAAGACGATCTCTCTTTTTATCTAAAGTCGAATAAGATACTGTCTATTGCTTGTGAAAATGGATCAATGAAGTGGTTTCTTTGGAATATTTCGACTAGAAAAGCAGAACAAATTGGAAATATCGTTTTGCCTTATCAAATATCTCAGCTGAAGGCGGCAGTAATGTCTTCTGGTGAACATTTAGTAATAGGTGATAGCGCTGGGTATGTCTCGATTTTTAATTTAAACACGATGACAGTAGAAGCTTCAAAAAAATACCTTGGTTACCCCATTAGTAATATCAGTTACGCTTCATATGGAAATCTTTTTATGTTTTCTTGGGATAAGAATATTGGATTTGGCAGGTATGATGTATTTACCAAGAAATTTTGTGAAACTGATCTTATTAAAAACTATAGATTTGTACAAGTAAACCCGGGTAACTTTGAATCTTGGGGCGATTCATTTTCACATCCTTTCGATTTATTTGCTCTTGATTTTTCTGAGTATACGCTTTTTACCATAGATAAACGAGGTAGATTGATTGCTCGGACTTTACAATATACAAGAGAGACAGATGTCTCCTATAGAGATGCAGGATATCATTTTTTACAATTAGGAGGAAGAAGACAGTGTAATGATGGGGCGATATTGTTTTGCGGGCGCCGGAGTCGCACAAAAAATGAGTTGCTTATTTATAAGGTTTGCGCTGGATTTCATCAAATAGATATGTTGGAAAGTATTAAATATGCAAAAGATGAATATCCCGTGAAGGTGATACTGCCTTCTAAAGATTTCATATACGTTATCACTAATAAATTTTTTCATGTTTATAAAAGTGATGATTTTGAAAATGTAATACCCGTGGGAAAAATGAATTTTTCTTCAGGTGTAGTTGCGCTTCCTAATAATGAATATTTTACACGATATCAAGATCATGCGCTTGGGCAAATGTCGGTGCATGAATTGAATGCGCGAGCATTAGATGCTGTTTTGAATGCAGTCAAGCGGAATACCTCGCTAAAAAGACTTTCTTTGCATGATAGAATATTAGATGAAAAAAATATTCAAGTGCTAGACGAGTTAAAAAAAATAAGACCGGCATTAAAATGTGAGTTTTCAAATTCTATTCAGTTACAATTAGATAAATTAATGATAGAAAGTGCATTAGAAGAAAAAAATCAGGAATGTACAAGCTTATGTGAGAACTTGTCATTGTCTATTAAACAACAAAAGGAAATGCAAGAAGCACTGGATGGGCAGCTGAATGAATTAAAAATAATATCCAGCACAAAAATCGCTGAATTAAAAGAAATAATAGAAAATGAAAAAGAGCATTATTTAAATGATATCGCCCAATTAGAATCGCTAATAGATACAGAAAGAGAGGAACACATGGAAGAACTTAGGCTTCGAGAAATGGCACAAGTAGAATCCAAACCCTTAAGTCAACAAATAATAGAATTAAAAACTGATATAGATCAACGGTTACTCGCAAAACTCGTCAAAGAAGGAGAAAACATCGAGAATTTTTATTTAATTCGCTGGTCTGAGAAAAAGAATGTACAACCCTATAAAAATGACTTAATAGCCAAAGGTGCTATTCTAACGGTAGATGATCTATGTCAACGAATCGAGACGATTAAACCACCGCATAATGAAGAGCAAAAAATAGAGCGTTTAAGGAACGCAGTAGAAAAATTGATGCTGGATTATGAAGAAGAAGCACTTTCAAAATCAGCAATAAAATCATTGAAAAAGTTAATTGTACATGAAATTAAAAAAGATATAAAACAAGGAGAACCTTCTTGGTTAAAGAAATTGTACAGCACGAAACTCTTCGAAATAAAAAATAATATTAAAAATGATTATTTTTTAAGAAGGCCGAGAGAAGCAATTCCAAGTTTAAATACCCAATTTGAACAAGTGATCAAAGAAATTCTGAATAATGAGGGGTATGAAATTTATCATGGATATCTTAGAGATCCAGAGATTTTAGATAAAATAAGGATAGGTAACAATGACGACGCCTTTAATCAATTGGCCGGTATTATTAAAAATAAAATTAACACTATAGAAATCGAATTGAACGCAGACCATCATCAAGAAGCTATGCGCGCCATTTTGAAAAATCCTACTCCAGAAATGAATAAATTGATTCATGATAAAATTACTCAATATGGGGAGAAATTAAAAGATGAATTAAATCCGCAGGTGGCTAAAATTAGGCGTTTAGAAGCACGAATTCTCGAATTGCAGTCGCGCCCAGCAAGCCCAAGGGTTACAACAACACCCGGAACGTTATTTCCTCCACGTGAGTCGCGAGATCAACAAAATCCGGTGGTTGTTTCTACTTTAAACCCCTAACCAGTCGCTAAATACCCAATGTCATCCCCGCCCACGAAAGCGGGGATCCATTTAAGACGAAATTCAATTGTCGTATTTGTTGTACCGGAATATTAATACCGATTCGGATAGACGGCAGACCTTGCTTTTCCATTTTTTATTTTGTTGGCACGCAGCTTCTAACACCCAATCAGCAATATTTAAAATCAGCCCAACTTTTTCGGCAATGGGGATGAATTCGAATGGTAATAATACCCCTCATAGATCGATAATTATACGATATAAAAATAAATGCTAAAAATTAATCAGAATGGTAAAAAAGTGTGCTTTATGAAAGATATGTTATATTGAAATATAAGAAATTAAAAGCAGAGGATATATGGATAAATTTGCGGATCGCTATACAGCCGGAAAAACATTGGCGAAGGAATTAAAAGACTATGCACAAAAAAAAGAGGTGATCGTATTAGCATTACCTCGCGGCGGTGTTCCTGTTGCATACGAAATTGCAAAATCTTTGGACGTTCCGATGGATGTTTTTATTGTGCGCAAACTTGGCGTACCTATGCAAGAAGAACTAGCAATGGGTGCAATCGCAACAGGGGATGCTGTCGTTTTTAATGATGAAATTATTGAGCAATTGAGTATTTCAAAGGCATCGATCGATCGAGTGATCAAAGCGGAAAAACAAGAATTAAAACGCCGCGAAGTCGCATACCGAGGCGATCGTCCATATCCAGAATTTAAAAATAAGAAAGTGATTTTAGTCGATGATGGTATTGCAACGGGTGCCTCCATGCGTGCTGCTATTAAAGCCATTCGTCAACAATCTCCTTCCGAAATAATCGTGGCTGTTCCAGTTGCGGCTTTCACAACTTGTGTGGAATTATCTGAATTAGTGGATAAAGTCGTTTGTCCGCTCAAACCCACTTTTTTTTATGCAGTAGGCGCTTGGTATGATGATTTTACACAAACAACAGATGAAGAAGTGCATGGATTGTTAGCAAAGCTCGAAAAACAAAATTCTCATTCTTAAAAGCTTGCAAAAAAATCAATATTTCATATGAAAAATACATGATAAAATACCTTCCGTTCATTTGCTTCACATCATTAATCGTTATTTTTGGAGTTATATGCTATATTTTACGGCAGGTCCTGCGAATGAAACCCATGGGGTGTACGGTAATATTACGCCAAAAATAGAAGAATAATCCGGTCATAACCCTTCTATTTAATGATGGAAGGGTTATAATAGAAAATATCTTTTTTTTGAGGGTAATGGATGACTTTACAGGAAAAAGAAATATTTTCTCGACAAAAAAATTGCCGAAATTTAGCTAAAATTTTAAGTATTTTTGTGATATCTATTGCCGTATTTTGGATATTTTTGTTAGTATTTAACATTCCTTGGTATAGAACCATTGAACTAAATACAAGGTATATGGGCATAGTGCCCGCAAGTTGTTTTATCTTCATTGGATTTGATATTCTTCTCTTAAGTCAATCCCGTGTGCATCCTTTGACACGATTGTTGGGTTTTATTCTTATCGCAATCGTTTTTTTATTAGCATCCCTCGCCTTGATGGGATATATATTTCACATTAACATCGTAACGCATCAATTATATTTATATGATGTTAATTATAATATTATCCGAGTTTTTCCATTGACTGCATTGAATTTTATTCTACTCGGCCTATCTTTATTGTTGATTGATGTAAAATGGTTTGAAATCTTTATCTATAAATTAATACTTTTATTTGTCTCAGCAACCTCTGCTTATACCCTTATATGTTATTTTTTTAATGAAAACGTTATTATTTTATCGACAAGTTATATATATGAATCCTATATAACGGGTTGGTTATTTTTACTCTCGTGCATCGCCGTTTTACTTTGCCGACCAGAACGAGGAATGATAAAAAACTTGATAGAAAAAACCTATAGTGCATATCTATTCCGTATGATGTTTCCTTTTATCATTGTTTTACCGATTGCATTTGGATGGTATGAATTATATGGTGAAAAATATCATATATTTAATGATCAAGAAGGGGAGGCGGTTATTGCAATGGGACTTGTTATTATTTTAACAAGTCTTGTGAGTTTCATGGTTCAAGTGTTGAATATAGAAGAAAAAAAGAGACAAAAATATGCAAATATTCTTCATATATTAGAAGATAAAAAAATACTCGACAATGTTTTTAAAGACATTTTAAAAATAATTTGTACGACACTGGGATTTTCTATTGGAGAGATTTGGATCACAGACTTAAAACAAAATAAATTACGATATGTCAATCATTGGCATAAACAGAACGAAAAATTTGATCGTTTTGATCAGGTTAGTCGTCAAATTGATTGGAAATTTGGAGAAGGTCTTTTAGGTCAAGTTTGGCAGAAAGGAAAATCTATTTGGGCAACGGATTTTACTGAAAATAAATCATATCCACGTGCTGACGTGGCATCTGATGTCGGTTTTGTGACAGCGATTGCCGTTCCCATTGCTTCTCAAAATAAGTTTTTAGGCGTATTTGATTTTTTTATTACAGAAAAAATAAAATGTGATCAAGATTCGCTGAATTTTATTGAAGAGATAGGTATATTACTCGGAAAGTATATTCAAACGCATTACGATGAAGATCATCTGCAATATATGCTTAACTATGATTTGCTAACAGGTTTTATGAATAGAAAATCATTCGAAGACAGAATGGAAAAAATGATTGCTTCTCAAGTAAAACTTTTCACACTCGTATTATTGAATATCGATCGGTTTAAAGAAATTAATCACGCACTCGGAAGAGATGCGGGGGATAAATTAATAAAGATGGTAGGCAATATATTAAAAGGAGCAATTCACGTTGAAAAAGATGCGCTGGCAACAATAATGATAGATGAATTTGCTTTACTATTAATGTCACCGACTAATAAAAAACAAATTGAAAATGAAGTGAAGCGCATCCATGATCTTTTTAAAACGGCGTTTATCCTTTATGGCCATGAAGTGATAGTGCGTGTGAGTATGAGCGTGAGTATTTATCCTTATGATGGACGAGACGTACAATCACTCATGAAAAACGCTTCTATGATTTTATCAAATATTAAAAAAGAAGGCGGAGATCATTTTCAATTTTCGACACCACAATTAGAAAAAGTATTCTATGATAAATTTATCCTGCAAATAGAATTAAAAAAAGCAATTGAAAACAATGAATTATGTTTACATTATCAACCGCAAGTCGATTTAAAATCAGGGAAAATACATAGTGTTGAAGCATTGATTCGATGGAATCATCCTGTTAAAGGGTTATTATCGCCTGGTGATTTTATTCCTATTGCTGAAAAGGCACATTTGATCAAGCCCTTGGGACAATGGGTGATGCGTAGGGTTTGTGAAGAAATCAAGCGAGGTTTTTCGATTCCTATTGCTATGAATGTTTCAGTTTTAGAAATCACAGAAGGCAACACATTTCTTGAAGACATAAAGCAGCTCATTCATGATACTGATGTGAATACAGATCTAATTGAATTAGAAATTACAGAAAGTGTTTTAATCAAAGATGAAAATAAAGCTATTTCACTATTTTATTATCTTAGAACACTTGGATTTCAAATTTCGCTTGATGATTTCGGAACGGGTTATTCTTCTTTTAGCTATATCACGAGAATTCCTGCAGATAAAATTAAAATTGACAAATCATTTATTGATGGGATTCCGGATGATCATGATAAATCAACCATTGTTCAATCTATGATTTTGTTATTTCATTCATTAGGAAAGGAACTTATCGCAGAAGGTGTTGAGACAAAAAAACAGTTAGATTTTCTTATTAAACAAGGCTGTGATTTTGTGCAAGGTTTTTATTTTTCAAAGCCAATACCGATTGAAGAGATAAGATTACTTATTGAAAAACAAAAAAAATTTGATGTGATCGATGGATAATAAATTGTTAAATAAATCCTCTGCAAAAAAAATCATTCCTTATATTGTTATACATTAATAATGAAACGCCCTTGTATTTTATTGCGCTTTGTACTTTTATTTATGGGGTTTTGATTGCATTACAATACAGCGGGATGAATTCTTTGTATTATGCGGATATTGATCTTGAGAGTTTTAGTGCTGCGACAAGTATCATGAGCACTGTCCAACAATTGTCGCAAAGCTTTGGTGTGGCAGTGAGTGCAATGCTGCTGCAATTTTTTATGAATGTTGTTTTTGACACATCTTCTATTACCGTAAATGTTTTAAAACATACATTTTGATCCTTTAATGTTGGCTGAGAATATTAGAACCATATGGTATAAAACTGTGGCAGATTTAAACGACCAGCGCTTAAAAGCCCAATAGTAATAGCTATCGGGCTTATTGGTCATAACACAAGTCATGACTGACTTAATTTATACCTCGCGCGGGCATATTTTGCAGCTTTTAGCATCCCACACGCAGTCCATCTTGATTCGTTTCAAAACACTTACATATGAATAACATAGCGCCGTGTTTCGAACGAATCAATCTGAACTACGTCTGGGCGCTAAAAACCGCAAAATATGCCCGCTGCGAGATATAGCTCATTATTTTTATGATTCGAAATAAAAAAATACACAAATAATTAAATAGACAAAAGTTACTCATTTATCTAAGGTCTGTTGACAATTCATTCATTCTTTTCATTATCCAGCTCATTTCGACAACAACTAAAAAATTGGATCAAACAAGAGCGTAAAAGTACCGGCTAAGTAAGGTTTTGTCTATTCATTTTGTGAAATGATATGAAATGTTTATTCGCCAGCAGGATAGATTATGGTAAATTGTGATTTAATGTTTTTGACACCATCTACAGATTCTGCAATATTAATCACTTCATCTATTTGATTTTGACTGACGACAGTTCCTTCTAAATTAACAGTACCATCGTTTGTCACAATACGAATATCGGCGCCTTGTAAAATGGAATCATTTTCAATGAGAATTTCAATTTTATTCGTAATCAAAGAATCCAGATAAGAAGGATAAGAATGTTTATAGGTCACATAATCATTGGGGTTATAAATATTAAAATTATTATCAGGTGTAAAATAATAATCGCTATTATGCATAGTCGTATCTGGATAATCCATGGGATTATAAGGATGTATGGTTGTAACACCATCCGTGTCTTCGATAACAGCCATCACTTTTTCTGCATAAATAACCATGTAGCTGAAAACAATAAGAAAAAGTGCATTTTTAATATTATTTTTAGTTTCCATCTATATATTTTATCTCTTTTTTTAATAAAAAAGTGATATATTTGTGTTAAGAAATTCTTTATTTTTCAAAAGAGTATTTGAAAATTAATCATTGATATCTTACAATCATTTTTTTTATTAAAAGGATAGAATAATGATAAGTACACGTAATGTAAATTTCGAAGAAATGAAACAAGTTTTACAAAATGGTTCTGAATTATCTTTATATTCTTATTATCAGATTAGATTAAATTTATTAAGATTAGCAGAAAAATATCATTACCATTTTCGTCAATTGATAGAAAGCTGTTTACTGCCGCAACATACGTTGCTTGAGTCAACAAAATGGACTTTGACACAATTATCACTGATGAACGGAGATGCGATTGATGAAAATACAAAAAACATCATCTTGAATGACTTAGAAGAAATTGGTATTAAATATCAATTGCAACAATTACTCTGGAATATTACAGGGGATTTGCCAACTAACAAATCATGGAGAGAAAGAATATTTGAATGTGATAACTATCTTTTAAAATTAAAAAATAAAATTGCAGAGCCTTTTTTCAAGGAAAATAAAAATATATCAAAACAACTCATCGTAGAAGCCATAAGAGATATTTCTCCTATTAAATTCACATTTTTGTCAAAATTCTGGGATTTTTTAAAAGATAATAAATATCCATTATTATTAACTGCAATAGCTGGATTTTGTGTATATGATTATTATCATGAAAATTATATAGGTAAAGCTTATGTTTCGCTTAAAAATAAACCTTCTATGTGGAATAGTCATTCGAATTCACCTAGTGATGAAAAAAATAAAGAAGAAAATCCGTTACAAGATATTGGTATAACAGTTGTACCCTATTGATATAGTGTTTCGTTGGTAGGGCGAAGCTAGTCACCTAGTCGCCCCCCAGTTCAAACCCATCGTGCCAAATTAAGGCAATGGGCTTACGGTAAAACCATTCTGTGGCTATGTTTAGTAAAGCGCATGACAGACTCTTGCCATTGGTAGTGGGTGTCGTTTCATACAGCGTAGAAATTTATCCCAACCGAATGATTTCCTCTGGCTGCGTCAATTTAGCCATTTAAACACAATTCGCTTTGCCCGATGTATGAAGTTGTTGAGTCCTTTCATATTTGGTTACAGATACTGAATTATTAACTCTAAAAAAAAGGAAATTTAATCTGAAATAATAATAAACAACGAGGGCATATAATGACACCACCCACACAAGTAGACGCTGCGCCAGAAAAGATTCGTGAGATAATATTTCGTGATGTAGACATTTGAATTTCCTTATTAATATTAAAATAATCATTGTTGCATTTTATTTATAATCAATGCGGCTTAGAATCATACATGAAAAATATATTGACTCAATAGTTACTGTACCCGAACATAATATTTTCCGTATTGCGTTACTAAAAATTTACATTTGCCTTCAGAGATTCAGCAGCCGTATTTTTTTGTTCTGATGGTGATGGACACGCCGTTTTGGATTGCTTGAAGTGTAGTAATTTATTTTTTGAATAGGTAATTGTTTTTTCCTGCGGCCAATCTGCAAATCGGAGTTCAAGCCACAAATCCGCCGATTCGAGAGAAAAATTGATTTTTGGATCTTCAAGAAAAAAAATCATTTCAAAAAATAGCTTCTTTTTGTTTTGCTCATCTGAGATAGAGGGCTCCAAGCATGATTTAACAAAATGAAGGGGCGTTTTATAATTGTCGTCATATTTAGGGAAAGTTAATTCCCAAAAATTATTAAATTGATTAACAATATCCAACATCAGAACATCTTCGTCTGACGCATCTAACTCATTACCTATATATTGATGAATTAGTTTGTTTGTCTTCGTTTTGAATATGGCCCATTCTGTCATGTGTTGAGTCTTAATCTGTGTTGGCAGTGCAAAGAAAATAGTCTGAATGATAAATAACTTATGTATAATACTGTAATAATAAATATTATCCGCAGAAATCATTTTTTCACGAGCATCACGATTAGCACGCATGATCGAGATTTTTTCATCAATTGTTTTTGCTAATTTTTCTGAATCTGACAATTGATTTTCATGAAGTATATAATGGTATGTTCCTTTTTTTCCTTGCCTGCCTGTTCTACCAAACGCCTGCTGTTCAACGCGTTGATTAATAGCAGGGAATGTCATGCAAACATGTAACCCGCCCTGCTCTTCTGCGTCGGGTGTCGTTACAATATCGGCACCTCGTCCTGCCAAGTTGGTTGCTATCGTGACATTGCCTGGATTTCCAGCCAAACCAAAAATGGCATCTGCAGAAAGCGTTTGCAATCCATTATACATCTGTGTTGATTTAATATCCTTGTATAAATAGTTATTGAGATTTTTGGAATCTTGAATGGTTTGGCATAATGTCAAAACGGGCCTGCCTATTTCGATTTGTTGTAAAGCTATTTGATGAATAGCATGCATTTGTGTTTTTTCATCTTTCACAATCAGATGTGGAATTTGCTTTTTCATGCTCGCTTTATAAGGCGGTGAATCGTAAGTCGTGACCTTATATAACCGATTAAGTTCATCACGAGAAGCTTTTGATCCGAGTGTCCCCGTTAGACCCATCAGTATTTTATATTTGTTGAAATAATCAATATGACAGATGGATGCAAGAGTGAGCGATTCAGCACGCACGTTTAATTTGTGTTTCACCTCTAACAATTCATGTAACCCCCCTTGCCAGCGCGTCGTTTCCTCCTGAATCTCTCCGGTATGTGATTTATTAACAATTTTGATAATCCGATCTGAAGCTTTTTTTTCAACATTCGTCGATTCATTTTCAGGATAAGCAATAATATATTCTTTTTCTTCTGTATAACGCTGCGCGGTAAGTGCGCTTTTTAGCCACGTATTTGCCAACTCGAGATCCACCTCGATCTCTTTTGTTTTTAGCATCGCTTGGAGATTTTCTTTTGTGTGATCTTCTTTTTCTGTTTTGTTTATCCAATGCCAGATGTGTTTATAAACCTTTGGATCATAAGTATTCTCATGAGGCTGTGACAAAATTGCTTGATTGCGCTGCATATCGATGAACATACTATCGACCTCATCTACAATCACTGCATGATAGGAACGATTACCACGACCTTGTGATTGATTCCCCGTCTCACCCCGTAAATAAGCGAATTCAAAATCAGAAACCGTGCCATATAGAATGATATTTTCCTCATAACATGCAGGATTCTGTTTGTCTTTACCTACATTGTGTCCAACACCCAAACCTAATGCATGATAAAATGTCTGAAATTTTTTAGCATCCCTCATCGCAAGATCATGTGAGGTAGTGATGATGTCTACGGTACGATCACGTAAGCCAAAGAAAGCTGCGAGCATTGCTATGAGTGTTGATTTTCCTTCTCCTGTTTTTATTTGAGCGATACGTTTAGACTGATTCAACAATATCAATAAATTCAACATTTGTATATTATACGGATATATACCCAGTTTATCTTTTACTTGCAGACGAATAATCGCTAATAAGGTCAGCAGCGCTGTTTCATTTTCAGAATCACGACTCAATGTCTTCTGACATTTTTTTAACTCTGATTGAAGACCCAATCGTCCTGCCATGATTAATTTTTCACTGGTATGCTTGATTTTAAGGTAATCTTTTTCTACTTGCTGCAGTTCCGCTGAGTCAATGGTAAACTCCACATCATCTGATTTTGTTAAAAAGTCACGAAGAATTTCTTCTAACGGTCTTTCAGGAAATTTCGATTGATATTCTTTGATTAAAAAATCATTTGCTTGATCCTTCAAGACATGAAAATCTGAATGATAGTGATCGATTAATTGCAATAATTCCTTCACGGTATCTTTTCTAAATTGCAAACCAAAATTCAATATTGTTATGAAATCCATATAGGTTATATGATATTTCAATATTCTTTCACATATTTCGATAAAACATTCTCTTCCTATTGCAGCTTCAGTTTCCCTCATCAAATCACAAATTTGATTCAATGGTACATTACCTTCACTTTTAACAAGAAGATCATATAAATTAAGATAATTGTAGATTTGTTTTCTATCAATTTTATCTTCGTGACTAAGGCAACTCGTCTTAATATGCGCTATATATTTATTGAATTGATAATCACTTGATTTAGGATGCGGTATTTTATTGAATGCAAATCCAAACCAATGAAGGAGTAATTTATTTTTATTCGGTAAAAGGCTCACAGAAAAATTGTTTGCAACATGTTTGATATGAGCAGAATAATTATTTTTACCCGTGAGAATGGCTGAGACACTCTGTAAAAAATCATCTTTTAATAAGCCATTTTGGTTTAATTCATAAACGATAATGCGCAAATCGTTTAACTGAGAATTATGATAAATATCATGAATGAGAATAACATTCTCTATATTGAGACGTCCTTTATAATTTTTCATGATTTCAATATATTCTTTATCATAATAGAAGCCACTATCAAAAAGTATATTTTCTTGCAGAACTTTAAATATGTTGTGATATTTTTCATTATATCGATAATCTTGCAACTCTTTATATAATCGATCAAGCTGATCATAAGACAAAAATAAAAGATCATTTTTATTAATATCAACAATGTTTCTTAATCGTTTTATTGCTTGCGGCATAAAAATACGGAAATAATAGTCTTTTTCAAAATTTTCAAGTTCATGAGTTAAAAATAATTTCAACGAGTAAAACAAACGGAACTTAATCAATTCATTAGAAAATAATTTAGCTCGATGGTTTGCCTCATTTAGATTAATCGCTGAAATATTTTTAATGATATGATTGAGTGCGTACTCCATTCCTCCCATTACTTTTGGACGCATGGCAATCTTTGCGTGAAGAAACTGCAATTGGATGGTATGTAATTCTTCTTTTGCTTCTTCAATCACGTTTGTTTGCGGTGATGTTGGATTTTTTGAATGTTTCAATTCTGTATCGTGAGGCTGCCGTTTAATGATCTTCTGGATGCTTTCAAACACGGATTGCTTGATAGATGAGAGGTAACTTTGACTTTGTTTTTTATTTTCTTTTACTGTTTTCGATTCTTTAGATAAGTGAGTCAGCAACGCGCCTAGCGTTGAGACAGCATAATAATACTGAATTGTTGTTGAATTTTTTTTATCTGCAGGTAATGATCTGAACATTGACGTAGCATTGATGAAGTCGCCTCTTGCAAGAAACCTAAGACCTAAATCTAATCGAGATGAGCTCATTCTTCTTCCTTAAAGAATTTTTATTATGTTACAATATATAACACGGATTTTAATTTTTCTCTACAAATTTTTGGGTTATAATCCTTTCTCCCACCCATCTGACTATGGCATCAACCACTTCCATGTTACAAAGTCATACGGAAACATTAATAAAATTAACTGAAAAAAAAACAGAACAAGATATTACGCTTACGACAACGCCAACATTAGAACAGAGCACTTCTAAAAAAAGGTACAAGCAAGGCAATCTTAACTCTCAAGTCATGTGTAAATAATTGTGTTTGATTAAAATGCTTTATTAATTTAGAATTTCTATTTTATACGTGATTTTTAACAGCTCCGACAGTTGCGATTACAACTGGTGCCGCGCCTACCATAACGGTGAGCCCTGCTTCAGCAAACATCCCATCAGATGGCGTACAAATATTTACTGTAACGAATACAGGTACGATTCCAGCAACCAATATCACCATGACCATTTCTGGGAATGTGCAGGGTCAATTAGTTGGGTTACCGATTTATAGTAGCGGTTGTGCTTCATTACTTCCTGCGAGTAGCGCTTGTACCATTACTATCCAAGCTGTTACATCCCCTTCAGGTCAAGCGGGCATTGGTACAATACAAGGAACGAATACTGCTGCGCCTTCTCCCGTAGTCAGTATCTTCATACTTCCCGTTTGTACTGTTTTAAGTGCCACGACAGTGACTAATTCAGGAGGAACCATTGTAACGGGCGCAGTATGTGTTGCACCAGGCACTGCGATTACAGGTTTTCCGCCTGGCCAAACTACACCAGCTGCCAACCAGCTGCATGCTAATGATAGTATTGCATCCAGTGATCATACTGATGCAAACACGCTCTTTAATAGTATTGCGGGCCTAACCTGTACGGATATTATAACGACCGATTTAGCTGGTTTGATACTTCCACCGGGTGTTTACTGTTTCAATACCGCCGCTGCAACACTTGCAGCAGGTGGAATATTAACGCTTAACGGTTCTGTCACAAACCAATGGTATTTTAAAATAGGCACGACGCTGACAACAGGAGCCAATTCAAGTGTGCTTCTCACAGGTGGTGCAGTTGCTGGGAATGTCTTCTGGCAAATTGGTAGTTCGGCAACTTTTGGGGCTGATACAGCATTTGCAGGACAAGTTGTAGCTTTCACGAGTCTAACTGTAGGTGCGGGTTTAAGCAATAGCGGTAGATTGTGGGTGCTAAATGCAGCAATAACTCTTGATACAAATATCATTAGTCCTTAATTGATTTGATGAGGCAATACTGGAATTATGGCAATGTTGCCAGATATGAAGCATGAGTCATTTACACTTTTTGTTCGCCTAGGAATGTGCACGAAATAACTTGGACATTTTGCACTTTACATAGCCGCTGACTTCTTTGGCGATATGGTGTAATTAGGTGTATGGATCATTGTGTTGAATTTATCGAAGAATATTCGTCCTTGGGTTGCTATTGGAAACTATCATTCTATACACCATCCCTTAATAAAAAATATCGTGATGGTATCTATGAGACTTACCAAAAAATATCGATGGTCCTGCATGATATTTAATGTTATTTCAGTCAATTTGTGGCAAAATACTTAATCTATAAATTTAGTAAAAAAGGCAAAACCAATGAAACAATCCGCTGCAATTAAAAAGCTGTCCAGTAAGATTAAAATGACTGTTGAAAAACTAAAAGAGATGCGTCAAGAGTTAAAAGAATTGAAATCCCAGAAGGTCAATAATAAAAGCGCTAAGGCAAAATCTCCTGTAAAAAAGAAACGTGCAAAAAAATCAAAATAATTGACTGCTACCAGGTTATATATGAAATCCAAAAAACTACCACCATCATTACAAATTTGGGTTGAGGCCAGGAAAAAATTTCACCTGTCCCATTCGCATGTCCAAATGGCAAGAGAACTTGGATTAAACCCAAAAAAGTTTGGCAAGTTAGCTAATCACAAACAAGAACCGTGGAAAGAACCTCTGCCAAATTTTATTGAAACCATTTACTTCAAACGGTTTGCTAAATCACGTCCAGATGAGGTCAAATCAATTGAACAAATATTTTTATTGAAACAGCAAAAGGCAGCCATCAAAAAAGCTAAAAAAAGAGAAAACGCTGTCTCAACAATAACAACCTAAGAACATTATCTTATATGCCAGAATTACCCGAAGTTGAAACCACTTTACGTGGCTTAAAACCGCATCTTGAAGATGCCATGATTCAAGATGTCATTGTGCGTCAGCATCAATTGCGCTGGCCGATCCCTCATAATATTAAAAGGAAAATAAAACAGCACCGTATTCGTGAATTATCTAGACGTGGGAAATATTTGTTAATTCACTTAGAGGTTGGCGCTATCATTATGCATCTAGGGATGTCTGGTAGCCTGCGTATTATAAATGATGACGTTCCCGCCAAAAAACACGATCATATCGATATTATTTTGTCTAACCATAAAATCATGCGATATGCTGATCCCAGGCGTTTTGGTGCACTTCTTTTGACAGAGGATGATCCATTAGAACATCCTCTATTACGATCATTAGGGATGGAGCCTCTCGATACCTGTTTCACAAGTCGATATTTGTTAAAGATGATGAAAAGTCGTCGTACCCCTGTTAAATCTCTCATTATGGATAGCAAGATTGTCGTTGGGATAGGAAATATTTATGCCTCAGAAGCATTGTTTTTAGCTGGTATTCATCCGTTGACTCCTGCTGGTGATCTAAATGAAATGCAATGCAAACGGTTAGTCAAATCAATCAAGCAAATATTAAGAGCAGCCATCAAACGTGGCGGCACTACTTTAAAAGATTTCATCAATAGCGATGGAAGACCAGGATATTTTTCACAACAACTCAAAGTGTATGGAAGAGAAGGGCAGCCTTGTGTAAAATGTAATGCTAATTTAGAACTTTTGAAAATCGGACAGCGTAGTACAGTTTTTTGCCTCAATTGCCAACCTGTCATTTTACAGGATACCAAATCTCTATGAATAAAGCTGAATTAATTGCTAGGATTGCTGAAAAAGCGGGTTTAACAAAGACTCAAGCTGAAGATGCTTTTAGCGCGTTATTTGAAACCATTTCGGAAGCTTTAGTAAAGCAAGATAAAATCATGATTCCAGGATTTGGTGGTTTTTCATCTAAAAAACGACTTGCAAGAAAAGGGCGTAATCCATCTACGGGTGAAGAAATGTTAATTAAGGAAAGCATGGTTGCAAATTTTAAACCAGCCTCGCAACTTAAGGAATTACTTAACACTGATCAGGGGGAATGATGATGGCTACTAAAAAGAAATCTGCAAAAAAGACAGTGAAAAAATCCGTTAAGAAACCCGGCTCAAAGCAAAAAAAGAAAATCTCTGCTATTCCTAAAGGCTATCATCCTATTACACCGTATCTCATCCTGGATGATGCGAGCAAGGCTATTGATTTTTACAAAAAGATATTTGGCGCAAAAGTCATATTTCGTATGGATTTACCCAATTATCAGTTCTATTATTGTAGATCATGTCATAAAGAGAATGGCCTTCGTATTCATTAAGTCCAATATTTTTAGCGTTAACAGCAACAAAATTTGCAATTAGCGTATATAAAGAGATACCCCGACCTTTGCCTAAATATTTTTTAGAATACCTTGATTGAATGATGCTAACGGAAGCTGCGATCAGCCGCCACTTATAATTTTATTTCCAAACTTTTAGACGCCACCCGTAAAAAATTATTGCCTAAAATCTTTTTAATATCATCATCTGAATAATTTGAACGAATGAGAGTATCAATTATTTCATCAATTTGTTCTGGCTGCAGTCCTTTCATTGAACCGTATCCGTTCGCAGAAATCAAAACATTGGCCACACCGGCGCCATTGACCGTCTTATAAAAATGCGCCATCTAATTGGCATGCTACCACGAGAGCGGAGCGATATGACGGTATGTCATTTATTTTCACTGATGCAAAAATTGCAGTTGCAGAAGCGGTGCACTTATATTTCGCAAAAGATATTATTGAGCGGTGTTTTAAGCTTGAAAAGAGCATTTTGAATTTACGTCCAATTCGATTTTGGCTTGATTCAAAAATCAAAGTACACGTCCTTATTTGTCATTTAGCATTATCCCTGTTAACGACGTGTCGAATCCGACTGCAAAAACAAGGCATTTATGATGATATTGGAGTAATTTTCAAAAAACTTAACTCGATATACAAAGTTTATTTTTCGATAGACGCAGCGCGTGATGTACATTTTAGTAAGGTAAATACGCTATCAAAGTATCAATCAAGCATTTTGAAAATCATAGCGCCAAAATTGGAAATGTAGTGGAAAGATTGGGTAGAGATTCAGGTAGGCAGTCTCCTCTAAGCCGTCATTCATGCTCTATAATGTTATTTTTTCCTATTAGAAACAGTGTTTATTAAATTATTCAATAATTGCTGATCCATAAATTTTTGATGCACAGTGTTAGTTTTTATATTTTTTGTTTGGAAAAATTCTAAAATATTTTTAGCGTCCCTTTCGGATAAAGCGGAAAATTTTAAAGAATGGTTAGGTATTTTGTTATAAGTACTTTTATTAAAAAGAGTACCAGGAAATTTTACCGGACGGTCATTAGACGCAATCACAAGTGCATTTTTATCTAAAATAAAAATAGAAGCTATATGTAGCCATTTTTCAAGCCATGTTTGTGATAACGTGACGCATTCAACTTGAGAATAATCAATCTGGATCAGTGTATCAGGAGAATTTAAAAAACAACGCAGATTAGTAAAAAAAATTTTACGCTTTCTTAAACTCTTTGACAAAAAAAACATTGGTAATAATAATATAAATAATCCGCAAAAAATTACTAAAAATACAGTAATGACTAAAGCAATAAATTCGTCAAATGACGAATTTAAATAAAGGGAATGAAAATTGAAATCAGAAAGATGTATTCTAAAAAAAAGGAGTTCATTAAAGCTTTCCTTTTTTTTAAGCCATACTGGAATAGAGGCACATATCAGTAATACCATCACGTAAAATAATATTGTTAGCGTATTGACTGCGGCATTGAGGAAAAGATAGGCCCCTGCGTTAGGGGCAGTTTTAATTTGTAACACTACTTCCTCATTGGTATTTAAATCCTTCATATTTCATTTTTACCCTTAGCTATATAATACGGTGTGTCCACTATTACTATTTTCAATTATAACATTTTATAAAGTTATACCATTTTGCCTACTGTCTCACAAAATAATAAAGTTTGCTTTAATCGAAAAAATTGCATACAATTTTAAGAAAATATAATATATTGTTCAAAAATAAACGAGATCGAGGGGTGAATATGCTCAACAACTTAACATCAATTGGCTACCACTGGTCATTTTGCTTATAATTCCGGTTATTCCGTATTAAAAGCAGTAACCGGTGCTTTTTATTCAGCAAGGGCAGCTGCTAATTTGACAGCTGGCGCTGTTTATCTTTTTAAAGACGCAGGACAATTAGGCTATTATATTGCAAAAGACATTCCGCCATTAGGCTATTTCTGGAATACGTTTTCTGGCCTTACAGTAAGGACCCGTATTATTGCTTATTTTTTCCCTTCTCGAGCGAGAGTCTCTGCAACAACATCACTGACAGCTTTCTTGCATGATTTGTCGGGACTTAAAACCTGTTTAATAAAGATGAAAATTGTTTTGACCGGCGTATAAATTCGATCACGAAACTCTCTACATCCACTCAGAATGAGTTGACAATGCTCAGAATTCAAAATTTTTGTTAGTGATATGTCATTGCTTCCATTTAACATTAAATTTTTTTGATTTTTAATTTGCACCAGCATTTTTTTGTGATTAGAATCCATCCTTCAGTTTCCTTTTTGTGTGATCACTTATTAACGAAGCAATCATATTAAAATTGGAAACTGATTTCATCTTAAATCATACACTTATTGACAGTCTATGCATTAAGGTAGTGCCATTGGGGTAAAGGCTACCAGTCAAAAATAAATGCCATTTTAAAATCTTATATAAATGCACATCCGCATCATGAAAAATAGTTAGAGCTATTAATTTGCTTATTGCAAAACGGAATTTTTTAAAGAATAATTGATCTTTATTATCAATATACAAGGAGTCACAGTGTTAATCCCAGAGCATCTCATTGAAAAATTTCAGCTGCAAAAACATCCTGAAGGAGGTTATTTTAAAGAACTTTATCGTGATAGCACGATGATAGATTTTGGTGAAAAGTATAATGGAAAAATGAGACATCTTTTAACGTCTATTTACTTCTTATTAAAGGAAGAAGAACAATCTGCTTTGCATGTCATTAAAAACTCTACTGAAATCTGGTATTATCATGCTGGCTGTCCTGTTCAAATTACTATAATTGATCCCACTACGGGGTTAATAGAAAAAGCAATCATTGGAAATCCAATAGATGGATATAATGCTCAATATATTGTGCCAGGTGATAAATGGTTTGGCGCTGAATGTCTAGATAAAAAAGGATACTCTCTCGTTGGATGTACAGTAACACCAGGTTTTGATTTTAGAGATTTTTCTTTAGTTACCGAAGATCAATTATTAAAAATTTTACCTAATCCTCCAATCGAGATTTTGAATTTGCTTCATGTAAACGTTGATATTAACCTTAGTGATATTGTTAACGCACCAGCTGATAAAATATGGTCTATTATTTCTGATTTTAATGCATTACCGAAATGGCATCCTGCTATTACAGATAGCTTCATTGAACCTGGGAAGGCTAATGGAGAACTTGGTTGTATTCGTAATTTTAATTTAAAAAATAATGGAGGCAACATTAGAGAGGAATTAATCATTTTAGATGATAAAAAATTTTTAGTTAAATACAAAATCCTTAATTCTCCTATGCTTTTATCCAATTATGAGGCTATATTAAAATTGGAGCATCTAGATTCTGAGAAGACAAAAATAATATGGGAATGTAATTTTGGTTGCCATTTAAAGTATAAAAAATACTTACAGAATACGATTAGCTCTAATGTATTTCGGGCAGGCTTTGAAGCTTTAAAAAAGCAGTTTCAATTATCGCATCATCAGGCCTAGAGTCAAAAAATACGCCCAATAATGTTTACTAGCGGGCGTTTGTTTATTTTTGGAAATTTTCAACTGCATTGCTTGCAGGTATATTTTTTTCTGAATATATATACTGATGAATTTGAAAGATGGTGGGAAACCCTGAAAGAAGATGAACAAATAGATATTACTGCGTCTGTGGGATTACTTGAAGAATGCGGTCCAAACTTGAGGCACCCCCATTCATCCGGGATAAATGGGTCAGCATATTCCCACATGCGTGAATTAAGGATTCAGCACAGGGGCTGCCATATCGCATCCTATATGCCTTTGATCCTAGACGTACTGCTATTCTCTTAATTGGAGGCAATAAGATAGGAGATGATCGTTGGTATGAAAAAAATGTTCCTATCGCTGACAATCTGTATAAGCAACATATTATTACTTTGAAAAAGGAGGGCTTAATAGATGAGTAAAAAATCATTTAAGACATTACGAAATAAAATGCCGCTATCAGCGCAAAAAACCGCTGCAGAAAAAACTCAGAAGATGTTAAAAGAAATGCCGTTACAAGAATTACGTCAAGCTCATCAAATGAGTCAAGAACGTATGGCTGAAATTTTAAATACGAAACAAGCTAACGTTTCACGAATTGAACGACGTACTGATATGTATATTTCAACCTTGCGGAGTTATATTGAAGCCATGGGTGGCGAATTAGATATAGTTGCTCGCTTCCCTAATGGTGAAATACATATTAATCAATTTGAAGAAATTAATGGAGAAAATATATAATTCAAAAAAAACGCCATAATTTACCTGAATAGGATTTTTTAATCCTTCTAAAACGCAAATAAAGCTTTGCATCTGAAGTACCCCCAATAGTTTTCACTATTGGGCGTGGCATCAGGTTATTTTGGGTGGTTTCAAGTGATAAGTGCAAGCGCCTTTTTCATTCTCGAACAATTGTAACGGGACGGTAGGTGACATCCATAAAAAGGATATTGCTATTTGTTTTAAAATTTCCCATATTGATTTCGCTAGATTTTCTGCATCTTATACAAATTCAAATTTATCATGATTTATTATCGTGGATAATAAATTTGAATGGGTCTTTTCTTTCTATTTACTACTGCGAAATTAGTCAGGGCATGTGCACGAACAGAAGTTTTACTCATTATTTCCCAAACAGAAAAATGACGAACGATTTCTGCATCCGCAATAAGAGATCGATGACATCGCCATGGCACCGCCTCAGCGCACATAATGGCAACTCTATGACTTTTTTTTATTAAGTTGTCTAGTTCCTTAAGTCCTTCGAAAAATTCAGAGGTTTGCATATAATCCGCAAAACCACGAAAACTAGCATTACGCCATCCTAGATTGATTGAGTTTTTACTCGTTCGACGTAAGCCACCTAGTTTTGATAGATGAGTGTAAGCGATTTTTTCTTTATGAAGTGATTTTTTGAATTCATTTTCATTAAACCATGGCACATGACGTGATTTTGGAATTGCACGCACATCCACGATGTGCGTAATTTGATATGCATGTAATATATCCAGAAATTCCTGTAGAGTGCGTGTCGAATGGCCGATCGTATAAAGCTTAGGCATATAGGATATCCTTAACTTATTTTATCTACTGCGATAGACTGATCCTCAAGAATTTTCGTGCTTACCAATCTAGGGAAAAAAGGTCCCAGTTTCTTGAAAAAATCATATGCCATTAATAATGCACCGATAGCAAACACCACATCCCCCGGCAATCGTAACCATTGCCATATCAATGTTTTATTGTAAAATTCAAGACTTCTTGCATGCGCAAAACCATGTTCATAGACATCCATCAATTGTGACCAACCTATAGGGAAAAAATTCAGAGCAATCCACAATACAACACCCGCGTTATATAACCAAAATGCCCAAGTACCTAATCGGTCACTCCAGGGGAGTCGTTCACCTGCTGCATAACGCAAACAAAAATAAACTAATCCAATGCCTAGTAGACCAAACGCGCCAAATAAAGCTGTATGCGCATGATTTAAAGTCAAAAAAGTTCCATGTTCATAATAGTTGATAAGCGGCGCGTTGAGTGTGCCGCCACCAAATACTCCTGCTCCGACAAAATTCCAAAATGACGCACCTAAAATATAGAGATAAGCCAAATTGTAAGTAAAAGATCCATGCCGTTTAATTAATTGACGATGTTCAATCGCATCAATAATAAGAAGTACCAGTGGTAACACTTCAATAAATGAGAACATAGAACCGAGTGGCACCCACATATCGGGTGTGCCAGTCCAATACCAATGATGTCCTGTACCAATTACTCCGCCTAAAAAAATAAGAATAGTTTCAAATAGCATTGCTCTCTCTGCAAGAAGACGCGAGACTAATCCAGTTCCCATTAAAAGATACGCTGTTGCGCATGCAGCAAAAAATTCAAAAGACTGTCTACCCAAAGATGTACCACCCACCAACGCCAAAAATCAGTAATCGTAAAAGATTTTTCAATTCCTGTTAAAGGTATCATTCCAAAAGAATACAAGACCGCAACATTGATCGTGCTGGCCCAAAAAAGATGTTCTAATCTAATTCGACCCGTCCAAAACTCAACGGTGGCTGTTTTTAATCGACCCCACGTTGGCCACATTCCTCTAAAAATAATAAAACTCCACAGAAAAAGTCCTGCACAAAAACTGATTTGCCATAATCGCCCAAGTTGTATATACGATAGGCCTTGATTACCAATCCAAAACCATGACTCATTAACAAAACCCATAATCCCTAAGTAATCACCAATGATTGCACCAACAACGATAAAAAGAGTGACCCAAAATAAGAGATCTACTAAAAATCCCTGCCATTTTGCTTCTTTTTTGCTAATAATAGGCGCCAAAAAAACGGCGGAACTTATCCAAGAAAGCGCTATCCAAACAATGGGTGTTTGTATATGAACATCGCGCAAAAAATTAAACGGCAGAATAACATTAATATTAATTCCATAAAATCCAGTACGTTCTGTATAGTAATGCGCCAAAATTGAACCTACGCCGATTTGGGTTAATAAAACGAGAGCAACAATAATAAAGTATTGACCGACTTTTCTCTGACTTGACGTTAGCGACGCAAAACCTAGCAATACAGGTGTTCTTGGCGCATCATCTAGTGCGCTGAGATAACGATGATAAATATACAACACTGCACCAAAGCCAAAAAATACAAAACAAAATGATATCCATGTCCAATAAAATGTATTTGGAGTTGGTACATTGCCCATAGTAGGTTCATACGGCCAGTTATTAGTATAAGAAAAATCTGTTCCGGGTCGATGAGCGATGGTGGTAAGTGATGAGTAAATAAGGAAATCAGCTGTTTGTAATGCACTCTGATTATCTAAGCTATATGCTTTAGTATAACCTGTTTCAAAATCATGACTGATAAGAGATTGTGATATCTCAGACTGAAGTTGTGAAACTGATTTGCTTACAGCATCTGGTAATATTGTACGATTACCACTGAGATCAATTTGTTGTAAAGATTGTTGCATATTTTTACGAACAACGTATTGATCTCCTTCAGCAAGTTCTGCGAAAGATTTTCCAAAACGTTGCTGAGCCATCTCATTTTCTGTAAGACGACCTAATCGTACTAAATATTTTGCAGTGTAATCTTCACCAAAATAAGAACCCATTCCATACAAACTACCATAATCCATAAGATCAGCGCGTTGGAAGCCTGCTTTCCCAGAAACAATATCATCTTGTGTCATGATGATCTTGCCAGAGGATGTTGCAAATATCTGAGGTAGTGGCGGGGCCAATTGATAAGTTTTGAATGTACCCCAAATAACAACAGCAAAACAAACAATTGCAGTAATTAAAAGAACCCATTTGAGTACATTGGAAACCGGATCTAAACCCACATCTGCGCTGGTATCATGAGCAATATTACCCATTCTATTTATTCCTTATATCTAGAGTAAGCTATCATTAAAATATCCTTAATTAACATTTTTTTTATCTCGGGTGCTTTTTTTTATCTTTTTGAGAGCTGAACCTTTATGCATAGCCATATGATCTGTTTTGTCGCTTTTTATTAAATATTGAGGCTCTTCTTTTGAGGCGTGAACAATGTAGGTTTTGAATTTAATTTTTGAAGTGATTTTTTTCTTGATTGTTCCCTTGACTCTACCTGCTTCCGAGTTCCATGAAACATGGTCACCTACTTTAAATTCCTTTTTCATTGATATAATCTCCCATTAATATTTTATATTAGTTTAGTGTTCAGCAATCCCTTGTTGTTTTAATTTTTGCAGCAATAAATGAAAATAAATAAATCCAGCATAGGGATACCATTTTTTTGTGATTTTTGAGATTAGCTGATAATCCAACTTAGTTTTAATATCTAACAATAGTTGTAAATTTTTCTTGGCACCAACATCATCTCCAGGAAACATTTCAATTTTTCCTAATCCTCGCAATAAAACATATTCTGCAGACCAACGTCCAATTCCTTTAATTTGACATAGATATTTTACGATATCGTCATTAGATTTATTTTCTAAATTATCAAACACAGTTTCATCAGCAACAATTCTGGATGCTAAATCAATAAGTGTTTTACATTTATTTGTACTAAACCCTAATTTATTTAATTCTATAATTGAACATTTTGCTATGTCTTTTGGAATCGGAAAGGCGTAAAATGTTCCATCATGATCGCTCATTTTTTTCCCGACATGTTGAACAAACAAATTTTGAATTTGTAGCCCAGCATCCAGCGATAATTGCTGACAAGAGATAGCGTTGTAACCTTCCGGCGCGCCTGCGCAACTTTCTTCAATTACCATGATTAAATATGCCCGTGTTAAAACAAAACTAATACGGAGCACTTTATGGAAACTATTCTTACGCACCTTCAACAATCGTTTGCTGCTTGGCAAGCATCGTCATCGAAAAAGCGCCAAAGCAATGCAAGCCTCAGAGCACAGGCAGTTAAATGCCTGGATCACTATAGCTACCGAGAGGTCAGTGCTGCAATTGGCATGTCTGTTAATTCACTCCGATCGTGGCAAAAATCACTCCATCAGGATCAAGAGATAATTGATAACCCTCCCGCATTTGTCGCGATGAGCCTTGATCACGCACAAAATATAGATAAAACAAGTCAAGCACCGCCCTCCTTACAGGTAAGCTTGCCTAGCGGCATCACGATTCAAGTCAACTCACCCAGCATAAAATCATCGGTCGCGTTCATTGTTGCTTTAAACAAGGAGTCTCAGTCATGCTCTATTTAACAGCACATACCAAAGTATGGTTAGCGACAAAACCCGTTGATTTTCGACGCCAACTGGACGGTTTAATTGCTTTGTGTCAAAACCAATTCAATCATAACCCACGTTCAGGTCACCTGTTTGTATTCATTAACCGATCACGTACCATGATTCGTGTGTTGTGTTATGAAGAACATGGATATTGGCTTGCTACAAAGCGATTAAGTAGAGGGCATTATACTTTATGGCCGACAACCGCAAATGAAGTAATCAGTGAGCGTCATGCGAGTGAGCTCACAAAAATTTTAAAAACATTTGTTGCACCTAGGCGTAAGAATGTGTAACTTCTTCCGCTTCTTTATATGGGGTTAAAATAAAAATGGCTAAATCGTCTCATATTGTTGAAATCGATCGAAAAGCACTCGCTGAGTTAATTGTTCGTGTAGAAGAAGCCATTGAACATAACTTGGCGTTGAGTGTGGACGACTTAAAGTTGTTATTACTCGCTATTTCAACATTATGTGCGCTGCAAGAAAAAATAGAAGCGGATGACGTAACGCTGCATAAGCTACGCAAGCTATTAGGCATGGTACAACAATCGGAGCGCCATCTTGTTTCTTCACAAAAATCTAACCCTAAAAAAAACAAGAAGAATATTCAAAAAAAGAATACAGATAAAAAAAATAAATCGCCATCTAAGCCACCTAAGTTAGTTCATCATGCAATGACAGAGTACCAACGCGGCCAAGTCTGCCCAGCCTGTAAAATAGGTAAGCTTTACAAGTTTGAACCCAGCACATTCTTGCGTGTAACAGGTCATGCACGATTTGAAGCTGAGAAACATATCGTGGAGCAATTGCGTTGTAACGCTTGTCAAGAGATTTACAAAGCACCATTACCTGAAGCGGTGTTAGAAGATGGCGATGCCAATCAAATGTATGGTTATTCCGCGCGTACATTGATGGTGATTGATAAATTCTTTAGCGGGCTACCCTATTATCATCAAGCAAATTTAGCTGATATTTTTGGACACTCCATGGGGGCCTCCTCTATTTTTGATCAGTGCGAACAAGTTGCCGATGCTGTGATGCCTGTTTTTTATGAGCTTAAAAGACAAGCAGCGATGGCATATCAATTTTTATTAGATGATACACGAAACCGTATAC
>Ga0207091_1009_pt1 | contig 48339 bp, 45 predicted proteins | sample Alteio_BWMinHeat_47_FD_153534 | JGI IMG/M metagenome (GOLD analysis project Ga0207091, IMG submission 153534) | Enriched cells from forest soil in Barre Woods Harvard Forest LTER site, Petersham, Massachusetts, United States -... | ecosystem: Environmental > Terrestrial > Soil > Temperate forest >... | reverse complement strand
TCTTTGTTTGATGTATCCTGTCGTGGGTCCTTCATAGGGTTTTACTCGCACAACGCGATGAGGGGAGGGGGATTCAGAAGACCAGGGTCCGAAGACGCGCTCATCGGTGGGGCCAAAAAGAGCGATGAGGGGTGTGTTTACGGCGGCCCCTACATGCATGAGGCCTGAATCATTGCAAATCAAAAGATTTGAGCCTTGGATGAAGGCTGCACAGTCCAGCAGATGTGTTCCGATCATATCGAGGCACTGGTCCTTGGGCAAGGTCTTGAGAAGGGGGAGAACCTGTTCTTTCTCATTGGGAGCAGCAAAGACAGCGACTTGTGCCTCAGGATAAGTCTTACAAAATAAGGTGAGGAGGGCTGTAAAACGCTCCATCGGCCATTGTTTTCCAGGCCAGCCGGGAATAGGGGCAACAGCCAAGGTGGGGCGCGTAGGTTTCATGCGAGCCAGACGCTCTTCTTTAATCCATAAGGTAGGGGCAAGCGGTTTCGTGCTTCCAAACCAGTGGCTCAGTTGGTTAACCCTGTGAATTGTATTGATGGGCGGCGCAAGCCACAGGGACGCTTGTTGCGCTTTCAGGAGAAAGGGGAGAGGGGATTGCTTGAAAGAGATAAAGTGGTTCCAAGATCGATGGTGTGTTTCTCGCCAGATATCATGCCAGTGTTTTTTCCAGGATTGCCGATTGACGATGAGGAGGCGTTCCACATTAGGGGCATCCGCGAGGAGCTGTGCGATTGTTTTTGTGGCGATGATGACAGCGGGCTCTTCCTTGCAAGCGTCGATGATGCCTGTTGTCATCACGGTGTCGCCGAGATGACGTTGAAGGAGGAACAGATTTGTCATGCGCTCATCCGTAAGTCAGGGTCCTCCCAGCGGTCTTGAAGGACTTCCCAAACGGTTTCGACGCTCAGCGTGGCCATGTCACTGTGCTTTCTGTCTTTTAAGGGGCAGCTTCGGAGGACGCGATGGGGAGACGGAATTTCGCCTGACCACGGTCCAAAGATGCGCTCATCGGTGGGGCCAAAAAGGGCGATGGTGGGGGTGCCGACGGCGGCACTCATATGCATCAACCCTGAATCATTGCCAATGAAAACCCGGGACCATTTGATCAGAGCTGCCGTATCGAGAAGATGCCCCCCGAGTGTGTCGATACACTGACTTTTTGGGAGAGCCTTGAGAAGGGGCAGGACACGATCCTTCTCATGAGGGGCGGCAAAAACCGCAACTTGTGCGTCCGGGTAGGTTTTGCAAAACTTTGTGAGAAGGGTGATAAAATTTTCAATCGGCCATTGTTTGTCAGGCCAACCGGGGATGGGGGCGATGGCAAGGGTTGGACGAGTTGGTTTCATGCGGTCCAGACGTGCCTTGGAAATCACGATCTTGGGAGGAAGAGGCCCTTGGTCTCCAAACCAGGTGGAAAGCTGGAGAAGTCGGTGGATCGTGCTCTGTTCACGTCGTGTCCAAAAACGTTTTTCATTGGCTTTGAGGATGAAAGTGAATGCAGAAGGTTTAAAATCGATGATGCGGTTCAAAGAGGTTTTGCGCAGATTGTTCCAAATCTTAATATCGTCTTGCCGCCAGGGTGTTTTTTCCAAGATGAAGAGGCGTTCCACATTGGGGCAATCGTCAAAAAGAGGCGCAACCCCGCCTTTCATAATGAGCGTCATGGGTTCATCTTTATATAAATTGATGACCCCTGTGGTGAGAATCGTGTCTCCCAAACAATTTTGGAGAATGAACAGGTTGCTCATGCACTCATCCGTAATTCTGGGTTTTGAGCATTTTCCCAACGCTCCTGCAGGACTTCCCAAACAGTTTCAACGCTCAGGTCTGCCATGTAGCAGTTCGTGTCCTTAGGATCCTGTTTCATGTATCCTCTCAACGGTCCTTTGTAAGGGCCGCTGCGCACTATGCGGTGAGGGGAGGGCGTCTCATCCGACCATGGTCCAAAGATACGCTCATTCGTGGGGCCAAAAAGGCCGATGGTAGGGGTTCTGACAGCAGCACTGATGTGCATGAGTCCTGAATCATTGCCAATGAAAACGCGAGACCATTTGATGAGAGCTGCACTATCGAGAAGATGTCCCCCGATTGTATCAATACACTGATCCTTGGGAAGCGCCTGGAAGAGAGGGAGGACCCGATCTCTTTCGTTGGGAGCCGCAAAAATAGCGACTTGTGCGTCTGGGTAGGTTTTGCAAAATTTTGTGAGAAGCGTGATATAATCCTCAATCGGCCACTGTTTTCCCACCCAGCTTGGGATCGGGGAGACCGCAAGGGTGGGACGCTTTGGTTTCATGCGGGCGAGACGTGTCTCAGAGATCCACACGGCAGGGCGGAGAGGCGTTTTGCTGCCAGCAAAGCTGCTGGCTTGGTTGACTTTGTGAACGAGGCTAAAAGCACGATGCACCCATATATGCTTTTTTCTGGCTTTCATAAAGAGGGAAACGGATCCTCCTTTGAGGGCGAAGATGTGATCCCAAGATGTTCTCCGAAGATCTTGCCACAGATGCAGCCAATGCTTTTGCCAGGGCAGTTTGTCACGGATGATGAGTCTCTCTAAATTGGGAAGATCTTCAAAAAGGGGGGCTGTTTGTGCGCCTGTGACAATGACGGAGGGTTCATCTTTGTAATGATCGACGATTCCTGATGCGAAAATTGTGGCCCCGAGGCCCCGAGAGAACATAAAGAGATTTGCCATGGCACCCTCAAAATTGCAAACATCATATGCCTGCAGAGAGGCATATGGACCAGGGCGCATCATAGGTTGTTTTGAAGAAAAAACAAGCAAGATGTCAGGATCAGGAAACAGGAGTCAGGAAACAGAAGTTAGGTTTTTTTCCTTTTTTCCTGACTCCTGTTTCCTGACTCCTGTTTCCTGAAACGGGCATTCGTTTGACTTCTGGTCGAAACCCTGTAAGTATAGGCGTATCAATGCTGAGGAGAATCTTTATGACAGAGCAAGTTCTTCCCCCTCTTTTTGTTGGCGATTTCTTAAAGGAAGCGCGGGAGCTTCGCGGGTTGTCTCTCGCGGCTGTTTCAAAAGCCCTCTGTATTACGAAATCTCAGCTTGCCCTTCTGGAAGAAGATCGTGGGACGCTTCCCTGCAACGTGTACACGATTGGGTTTTTAAAGTCGTATGCTGAATTTTTGGGGCTCAATTCGGGGGCTCTTGTTCAACAATTGAAAGAACAAACGATGTCGTTTGCGACACCCTCTCGTCTCACTTTTCCGCCCCTGATGCCGGAAAAAGGAATGCCAAGCCGTCGGCTCGTTCTGTTCTCTTTGTTAGGACTTGTTTGTCTAATCGTGGGGTATGTTGGGTGGGAGCGATATACATCGGAAAAGAGTGCTTTTCTGCCATCTGTTCTTTCCCCTGTTCTTTCCCCTGCTCATTCTCGTGTTTCTGCTCCCGTGGCACCACAAGTTGCGCCTTTGCCTGTTCGGCTCGTTGCAACGGAGACGACGTGGGTTGAAGTGAAGGATAAACAAGGGAATATTTTGCTGAGGCGTCTGCTTTATCAAGGTAACGCCTATACTTTTTCTACACCTTCAGAGCTTACCCTTAGGACAGGGAATGCAGGGGGCGTTCAGTTGATTGCTGGCGAAAAGATGCTTGATTTTCCAGAAGAGCATGGCATTGTCAGAAGTGAGATTCCTCTTGACTCAGACCAGTGGCACCGTGTTTTTGAACCCTAAAGTGCTTTGTCCTACAAATTCTTGCCCTTGGAAAAAAGACTGTATATAAGCGGGGAGGCTCGAGGGTGAGCGCCAAGTTTCAGACGAGCCTTTCACTTGTTCCAAAGGGAATTATAATCATGCAACGTTTTAGCTTTTTACTGCCTCTGGCCCTCCTTCTTTCGGGCTGTTATTCCCTTATGTCTGGTGCTCCAAAAGAAGTGCATGAAAAGCATTGTCTGGATCAAGGGCACGTCAAAGAGACGCCAGAATTCTTGCACTGTGTGGAAACCCGGGTCGCTGAGGAGAGGCGTGTTCATGAGGAGCGGCGCCATACGGAGCGGCGTCGGCGTAATGCCAAAAGACAAGTTCCTCAACAGGGGCAGCGGGTATTAGAATGGTGAAGCTTTTAGTGATTCGTAGATGTGTCATCCCCGGCTTAGCTCCTCTTACCCCCGATCTAGTCGGGGGTTTAGAGGAGCTTGACTGGGGACCCAAAAAGCCAAAGTATGAAAGAGCTTTTGCGTGGCTCCTGGGTCCCCGAACAAGATCTTCTAACCCCCGCGAAGCGGGGCTAAGAAGGTCTAAGTCGGGAATGACAAGAGGTGGCATACCGAATTCAGCTATAAGTTATGTAGGAATGTTCAGAAGAGTCGCGGGGATGGGTTTTTTCCTCTGTCTTTCCGGGTGTCTTGGTGCTTTTGTGTCTGATAATACGCGGTATGCTGATGTCCCCTACCCTGATATTCGGACCGTTCCCCCCCGTCCAGAAGCAGAATCCATCAAGGTCATTTCCTCTCGAGAAGCCCATAAAGAAAATTTAGAAGCGCGGCGGGAAGAACTGGAAGAGTGGCGTGATCAAGCCTTATGGAGCGAAGATGAGTAGGATTTCTTTTCACCCGAGCATTTTGCGGGAATATGATATTCGTGGCGTTGTGGGAGAGACGTTGTTTGAGGAGGATGCCTACTGGATTGGGCGTTGCTTTGGGCAAAAAATCAAAGATGTCTCTGGGAAAGCTGTTGCTGTTGGATGGGATGGGCGTCTGAGCTCTCCTCAACTCGCAGGGGCGCTGATGCGCGGTCTTTGTGCGTCGGGTCTGAAGGTTTATAGCCTTGGCGTGGGGCCGACGCCTCTCCTCTATTTTGCTGAATATACCTTGCCCGTTGAGGGGGCCATTATGGTGACGGGGTCCCATAATCCTCCCTCCCACAATGGGTTCAAGATGAGCCTGAAACGAGCGCCCTTTTTTGGTCAAGATATTCAGAGTTTTGCCCACCTCCAGCATGGTGACGCGCAAGAGGGTGTGACCCACGTAATCGATTTGCGAGAGGGTTATGCCGATCGTCTGATGACTGGATTGGATTTTGACAAATCTCTAGCGATTGTTTGGGATCCAGGAAATGGGGCGACATGTGACGTTTTGAAAATGCTTCTTCCCCGATTGCCGGGGCGCCACGTTGTATTGAATGAGGAGATGGATGGGACATTCCCGGCCCATCCGCCTGACCCCTCAAATCCTCAAAACCTTGTGCAGTTGCAGGCTGCTGTGGTTGAGAACCGCTGTGATTTCGGGATTGCCTTTGATGGCGATGGGGATCGTCTCGTCGCTGTTGATGGGAAGGGGCGTATTTTATGGGGAGATCAGCTTTTGACCCTCTTTGCAGTGGATCTCTTAACGCGGCATCCGCAAAGCGCAATCCTTGGGGATGTGAAAGTCGGTCAGGGTTTTTTTGATGAAGTGAAGCGCTTGGGCGGGATGCCTCTCATGGGAAAGACGGGGCATTCCCATATTAAGGCAAAGATGGCTGAATCGGATATACTCCTTGCGGGTGAGATGAGCGGTCACTTCTTTTTTAAGGAAAACTATTACGGATTTGATGATGGGATGTATGCGGCGATGCGCCTTTTGCATCTTTTATCCCATTCCCCTCAGACCTTAGCAGAATTGTACGATTACCTTCCTTTTTTCGCCTCGACCCCTGAGCTTCAAATTGCTTGCGATCCTGCTCGCAAGTTTATCATTCCTCAGGAAATAGGGGCTCGCTTGCGAGCAGCTGGGCAACCGTTTTCGGATATTGATGGGGTGCGGGTGCAACTGGAGACAGGCTGGTGGTTGGTGCGCGCTTCCAACACCCAAGACCTCCTTGTTGCCCGATGTGAAGCTTATAGAGAAACCGATTTGGCGCAGGTGAAGGCCCATATGGAGCGAGAATTGCGGGCTTCAGGGGTCGTCGTGTAAGAACGGTTGTATGACGTTGAAAGAACGTCATTTGTTTGATTTTACATCTCGAAAATTTCATTTATAATAAATTGAAATTGTTTCTATCTTTCCCCATTTCTGAGTGAGATTGGTGTCATTTTAAAAGGATTTAATCGTATGATTCAGAAAACGCTTTTTTCAGTCCTCGTTCTCATTGGCTTCTCTTCTTCTCTTTGGGCCAGTGATATGCAGCAATTTGATGAATTGAACGACCCATATTTTGGGTTGAATAGGTTATTTTCCCCTGACTTGGAAGCGCCAGGTATAGAGATTTCCGGTTGTCTTGGGAAGGCAATATCATCGCCACCCTCTCGCGCTCGTTCTTTGAGGTCAGATTCGGTAGACCCAAACTCAAACTCAAACCCAAACTCAAACCCAGATGTACAATTTAATGAAGCCGCCGAGGAATTTAAAGACTTAGAAACGGGTGACATAGAATTAAGTGCATTAGAAGTAATGTTAAGAGAAGAAGTCGAAACTATATTTTTAAATAAAGAAATATTAATAAGAAGATTAAAAGAATTAGATGACCTATCGGCTCGTGCATCTCTAAATTTAGATTTAGTAGAAGAGCAGCGTTGTACCTTAAGAATATCCATGGGCAAAGCAGCAGAAAGCCTCATGGAGAAAAAAAAGGACGCGAGCACACATGCAATAACTGAAGTAGTAACGATAATAAAAAGAGCAGAAGCATTTGTAGCGCAAATGAGATCTTCGACACACCTCGAGAATGAGTGTGAGAGTGAGAGCGACCCAATCATAGCGGAATTAAGCGTAAATTCTTCAAAAATACGCGACACTACTGTACAAATCGAGAGCGGGAGTGAGAGTGAGGATGAAGGATAAAGGTGGAAAGAGAGAGTGTGTGTATGAGCGTGAGAGCGCTTGACCTTTTGAGGAAAATTTCTTAGGATTCACCTGCAAGGGCAGCGGAGGAAAGGGTTCGTTATGAGTCACCTGAAAAATACAGATTATAACGGTGATTTTTATGCGTGGCTTAATCATAATGCAGCTCTTTTACGACAGGGAAAATTTTCAGAAATTGATATCGACAACGTGGCGGAGGAGCTTGAAGGTATGGCCAGAAGTGAAAAAAGAGAACTCATGCAGCGGCTTATTTTGCTGCTTACCCATTTGCTGAAGTGGCAGTATCCCCCGGGCGGACGGAGCTGGAAGTATGCGATTGGTGAACTTCGTTTTAGTCTTGCGAATCTTTTAGAAGAAAGCCCCAGCTTGTGGAAGGAATTGGAAGAAAGTCTAGGCGTTGCCTATAAGAAAGCCGTAGAGGTTACGGTTGATGAGACCAATTTAAAGGAACGCGACTTCCCTGCAAAATGTCCTTTCACCATTGCGCAGTGCCTGGATAAATCTTTCTTTCCCGACGAAATTAATAATGCTGTTGCAACTTGTTGAGCCAGGCGTTTCTCAAGGCATTGTTGTTGGGATTGATTTAGGGACAACCCATTCGGTGGTTGCTCTTGTGCGTGAGGGGAAACCACAGGTTCTCCCTTTCAAGGGAAGCGGTCCCCTTATTCCTTCCATTCTGAGTCTGGAGGGAGAAGACATCAAGGTGGGTATCTCTTCGGGTACATCTTTGAAATCAACAAAACGCTTTATGGGACAAGGTCAAGTTCCTTTATCTCTTGGGGTGACGCCCGTGGAAGCGGCAGGTCTTATTCTCGCTCATTTGAAAAAACTTGTGGAATCAGAGGTGCAAGCGCCTTTGGAAGCGGCCGTTATTTCCGTTCCTGCCTATTTTGATGAGGCCGCGCGGGTAGCAACCAAGCAAGCGGCAGCGCTCGCAGGGATTAAAGTGCTCCGTCTTCTCAATGAGCCCACAGCAGCAGCCCTCGCTTATGGATTGGAAACGGGCGCCCAAGGGATCTACGCCATTTATGATTTTGGAGGAGGGACCTTTGATCTTTCTCTTTTGAAACTGGAAGAAGGCGTTTTCCAGGTCTTGGCCACAGGGGGGGATCTTTCGCTCGGCGGGGATGATCTTGACCAAGCGATTGCAACTTATAAAGATGTATCTCTTGAGCAATCACGTCTCATCAAGGAACGCCTTACAGAGGTTGAGATATGGGAGGGGGTCACGCGCAAAGAGCTTGAAATCCTTGCCGCGCCCCTGATTGAGCGGACGCTTTTGATTACCTCTGAAACAATGAAAGAAGCAGGATTATCTCCTCAAGACATTGCGGGGATTGTTTTAGTCGGAGGCATGACCCGTGTGCCTCTTGTCCGCCAATCGGTGGAGACGTTTTTTGGACAGCCTCCCCTGTGCGATATTGATCCCGATCAGGCTGTTGCTTTGGGGGCGTCTCTTGTCGCTCATGGGTTGACCCACGGATCAACCACTTTGCTTTTGGATGTGACGCCTCTGTCTTTGGGGCTTGAGACCATGGGGGGATTCGTCGAAAGACTCATTCCGCGCAACACACCCTTGCCGGCTTTGGCGTCTCAAGCGTTTACGACCCATCAAGAAGGACAGGACGGGATGGTCATTCGCGTGGTGCAAGGGGAAAGGGAACGTGCGGAAGATTGTCTTTCTTTGGCATGTTTTGAGCTTAAAGGGATTCCTCCTTTACCTGCAGGGGCCGCCCGCATCCGCGTTGATTTCGCGGTTGATGTGGATGGCTTGTTAACGGTGACGGCTCTTGAAACCACAACGGGCGTCTCTCAACATATTGAAGTACGTCCTTCCGCTGGCTTGGATGAGATAACGCTGAAGAGGATGCTCTTGAAAGCTCGATAAGGGGAGGATTTTCGATGCAATTGATTGCCTGCAACAGCAATCGTCCACTTGCCCTGGCCGTTGGAGATTTCCTGGGCATTCCTTTGACAGCGACCCGCATCAGTCAGTTTCCAGATGGTGAAACTTTTGTCGAGATTCTGGAAAGTGTGGATGGGGAGGATGTGGTTGTTCTCCAATCTACAAACCACCCCGCCAATGATCATGTGATGGAGCTCTTGCTTATTCTTGAAATCCTCAAGCGGAATGCGGCACGCAGCATTACAGCCTGTATCCCCTATTTTGGGTATGGGCGTCAGGATCGTCCTTCGAGTCCCTTGGCGTCTCATGCGGCCAAATTGGTGACAGACCTTCTCATAACAGCCGGAGCCCAGCGCATTCTCACCCTGGATTTGCATACGCCTCACCTTAACATTTCTGTGGACAGCGTGTGTGCCACTTCCCTCTTTCACACAGATATTTTGGCTAGAGGGCCTCAGGGAAATCTCCTCGTGGTGTCACCTGATCTCGGTGGCATCGCGCGGGCCCGGTCTTTGGCGACCCATCTTTCTTGCGGTCTTGCGGTGATTGAGAAGCAACGTGGATCAACGGGGACCGTGAGGGGGGAGGTGATAGGGCATCACTGCATCCTTGTAGATGATCTTCTTGATTCAGGCGAAACTCTTTGTACGGCTGCTGAGGCGTTGATGCAAAAGGGGGCGCTTTCTGTGCGCGGCTATGTGACCCATGGGGTTTTTTCTGGATCAGCGCTGCAGCGCATTGAGGCTTCTTTTTTGCAGGAAGTGGTGGTGACGGATAGTGTTTACTTGCTCAAGAGTCATCCTAAGATCCGGATGCTTTCCATCGCTCCTTTGTTGGGAGAGGCGATTCAAGGAGTACGGCAGAAGAGATCTGTTTCGGCATACCTGAAAATCAGTAGATACAGCTGTACGCAGTATTGTCAGGGCAAGTTTCTACAATGCCCAGCACGTCCCAACAAACTTTAAAAGTTAGTATAGGACATTTTTAAAGAAAAGTGTCCTGTAAGGCTTTGTAAGCTACAGGAAGACATGCAGCCAGTCAGCGGCCGTATGTTGTGGCTTTTTGATATATGTTAATGATTTGGTTTGATCTCACGATATAATGCCGCTTTTTTCGTGTCTTTTTTAATAATGATTTTTCCTCCAGAATGGTAAAATTTTGCCACCACTTGACGAGCTTCAGAATCTCCATCAATGGCTTTTTGCAAGATATAATAGAAAGGGTTGTCGGTCATCGCATAATAGTTAACTTCTGCTTGTGCATTTCCTAAATTCATGCCTTTTTTATACCAATGCATGGCCATGGCTTCATCTTTCGGAACGCCTTCGCCATTTAGATAAATTCTTCCCAAATGGTTTGCTGCCTCTCCGTGACCTTGTGCAGCTGCCTTTGAATACCATTCCCGAGCTTTTGCGTAATCTTGGACAGATGAAGGTTGGCTCTCTTGAAAGGAGTTAAGATTATGGTAGATTTCTCCAAGCTTATTCTGCGCTTCAGCATTCTCTTGCGCTGCTAAGGGAGTTAGGAAGGCAATGGCTTTCGCATATTCATGTTTTTTAATAAGAATGTCTACGTCTTTTGGCACATGAGCCATAAGAGATGGTGTATATATGCTCACGACGCTAAGAAGGAGTAAAAGTTTCTTCATCTTTTGGGTATCTCTAAATTTGTAGCTTCTTCTTTTAGCACAATTTTCATGTGATGCTATCATCTGTTTATGTTAAAATAAGTAAAATTTTAAACTTGTCGAACTCCTTTCCTCCTGCAATTGTTCTTAGCATGCTTAGAATAAGCTTGCCCTCAAAACAGAAAAGGAACATATATGTACAGACTATTTTGTGTAACAATAATTCTCCTGATTACAGCTACGGGAGTCTCTGCAGCTCATTTTTCATTAGATGACTTGGATGTAGCTGCATATGGAAAGCAATATAACTCTCTTCCTGGTCCTGATGCACAAGATGCTGCACTTAAAGAGTCGGGGACATTTGAACCTTTCATGAAAGAAGCTCGATCCGTCGTGGATCGTTATGACTTAGGATCGCACGTTGGAATGCGCCTTACCCATAGGCACTTTTCTGTTAAAGATGGGCATATAATGGCAGAAGAATATGGTACATATGATGAGCGGCCATCTCTTATAACATCTTCTCAAGCTCTCAGGGAAGCGATGGGTAAGAGAATGATTCCTGCGAGTTGGATTCTTTCACGTGCGGAAGCCCCCCAGATGTTTGAAGCTTCTAATGATGAAGCGGTTTATGAAGGCAGCAAACTCATTCAACGTAGTCCTGAATTTTTAGACGCAATGGCAAAGCTTTTGGATTCGCATAAATTGGACTCTCTGCTCTCTGTAGCGTTACTCAGTAGACATTCCTTAGCGTCTAGAGGACAACAGTTTTACGGAGAAATAAGTTTCACAATGGAGGCAAGTCGTCAAGAAAGTGTTGTTCAACTATGGGATGAAGGTACGGATCGATTCAAGGACAGTATCCTAACAAGTTGGCCGTTAGGTGTTCCACGGGAACATAAATGTACTACAACAACCTGGACACGGTGTGATAGGGAGCGTGATGGGTGCCATTGGCCTCGTACAATTCGCTCGCATATTAAAACATAAATAACATTTTTTGATTGTGGCGACTATTTTTGGGCCAATCGCTAATGGCTTTATCCGTCAGCGATTGGCTCGCTTTTTTTCTTTTCCGATTTAATTTGTGCGTGATTCTTAATGTTCATCATATAAACTATTAAATAGGAGGTTCTGGTTTAAAAACCCCTTTCTCAGAGAGCAGTCTAGAATGTTGATGAGGCTCCTTTTTTGCCTAACAGGCCTCCTTGCGCATTCTTTCAGGACCTTGTACTCTCAACAAAATTTTTTATCTAACGGACGCTAACCATGATACAGCTTTTTCAAAGATTCTCTCAATCTCGGGCCGCAAAAATTTTTCTTGGGCTTGTTGCTTTAAGCTTTATGGTCTTTGGGGGGAACAGCTTGTTGCAACGCGGCGGGTCGCATGCTGTTGTGGCGGAAGTGGGTTCCCTCTCCATTAGCCGTGCTGAACTTGCAAAAAAGGTGCATGATCAGGTGCAAGCGATGATGGCTCAATCGCCCACTTCGGTGACGCCAGATGAGCTTATCCGTTCAGGCCTTCCTCAGCAAGTTTTGGACCTTATGATTCATACAAGTCTTTTGAATCTTGAAGCGACCCGCTTAGGGTTGGTGGTGTCGGATGAGGCCTTGCGGGAGCGCGTTCATACCCTCAAAGCTTTTCAGGAAGCGGATGGGACCTTTAGCCATGCGCGATTCTCCCAAATTTTAAAGGCAAATGGTTTTTCTGAGGATGGATTTCTTCAAGATGTGCGTGAGGAGATGTTGCGTGAGCAACTCATTAATGCCGTCATTGTAGGGGTGAAGCTTCCTTCTGACCTCTTGGAGGCCCTCTTTGATATCCAATATCAACGGCGGGGGGCGAGCATGCGTCTTGTTGTGCCTCAAGATATGCCCGTTCCGGCTGCGCCCAGTACGAAAGTCTTAGAAGCATTCTACACCAAACATAAGAAAGCCTTCACAACCCCAGAGTTGCGAACGCTTACAGTGCTCGTGCTTGATCCAGCTGCGATTGCGGCCACCATTGCTGTTGCGGCTGAAGACATTAAGGCTATCTATGAGACAAATGGCCATAAGGAACCCTTTGAGCAGGTAAAAGCCTCCATTGCTGATGCGCTCAAAAAAGAAAGAGCGAATGAGGCGCTCTATAAAATTACCCAAGATTTAGACGATCGATTGGCAGGAGGGGCGACGTTTGCGGAACTGGCAACGGCCGTAAAAGAAGTCAACTTACTTAAGTTAGAGCTTGTGGACAACAAGGGCCAGGTGCAGGGGGAAATCCGTGCCTCTTCCTTGCCGAAAGAGAGTCAATTTGCTCAAGAACTGCTGCAAAGTGCGTTTGAACTTGCGCAAGATGCAGATACGCCCTTCATTCAAGCGAAGAATGGGGTGTATTATGCAGTCAAAGTCGATAAGGTCATTCCTCCGACACTCCAGCCTTTTGCCAAACGGCAAGCGTTTGTTTTGAAAACATGGCAGGAAGCCGAGCAATTTAAAATTGCGCATACGAAAGTCCAAGAAGAGCTCAAAAAATTCCAGCAAGGAAGCGGAACTTTACAGGGACTTAAACCTCTTCCTGCGGTGTCTTTGGATAAGCCTTCTCCAACTGTTTCTGATGCGGTGAAGGATCTCATCTTTTCCTTACAACCCGGGCAAGCAGGGATGGCCATTCTTCCAGAAGGGATCGCGATGGTGCGTCTCAACACCGTGACGTCTCCGGGTGAGAAGGTCAGACAAGAGAAAATGGCGGTGTTCCAGAGTGTTCTGTTGGATCAATATAAAACAGATGTGCTCACGGCTTATACGAATGCCTTGCGGATTCGTTACCCCCTCAAAATCAATTCAGAGGCGCTGCAGAGTTTTCAGGAAAAGGCAGGACCTGCTTCTTAGACCTGAGAGAGTGTGATGTTTAGAAATGTTTGTCATCCCTGGCTAGAAGTGCTTGCGCTACATCGTAGCGCTTTAGCACTTCTTGACCGGGGATCTTATTTCAACAACATCACTGCTTCGAGAAGATCCTCGACTCGCCACGGCGAAGCCTTTGGCGTCGCCCGGGTTAAGAAGGGCCTAAAGCCCTCGACTTCGCCCGACTTCGCCAAAGGCTTCGTCGGGCTCTGTCGAGTGCAAGGCCTTCTCATCAAGGATGACAAGTTCGTTTCCCTCTCTTGTTTCCTGACACGTCCTGATCTTCTCTCTGCTACACTCTCCTCATGTTGACACCTCGAGAAAACACTACCTTATTTGGCCATCAGGCTGCGCGACAGTCGTTTATGCACGCCTTTCACTCTCCGCGTTGTCCTCATGCCTGGATTATTGGGGGAGCGGTTGGGGTGGGTAAGGCAACTTTCGCCTTTCATCATGCCCGCTACGTACTCTCTGGGCGGCAGGATGGCAACACCCATTTTGACGAAAATGATCCTTTGCATCGGCGAATCGTGGCCTTCAGCCATGGCGATTTATGGGCTGTTGGAGGAGGGGAGGAGGACGAAATCGGCATTGAGCCGATCCGCGCCCTTACCCACTTTTTGCATCAAACTCCTCTTGAGGGGGGATGGCGTGTTCTGATCATTGACGGGGCGGATTGCCTCAATCGCAACGCCGCCAATGCCCTTTTAAAATGCCTTGAAGAACCGCCTGCACGGACGCTTTTCTTTTTGACAACCTCTCTTCCGGAAAGTCTTCTTCCCACCATTCGGTCACGATGCCATTTCCTTCCTTTAAATCCTTTGGATGGAAATGATGTGGCCGCTGTCCTGAAGTCCCAAGGACTGACGCCCCCTTCCTTTTTTGAGAGGGCTGAAGGAAGCCCAGGGCGCCTGATGCGCTTTATGGAAGGGAACGGAATCCAGCTTTATGAGGATTTAGAGAAAGTCTTGGAGGGGGGGGCCTGCTCTCTCTTTTATTCATGCCTATGGTGGCGAAAAAGGATCTTATGAATTGGTTGAGGATTTTGTGCGGAGCTTTTTGCACAACGCCCTTCTGGAAAAAGTCGAAAATCGCCCTTCTTTCTTTGATAAATACTCCCTTGATCAAGGGATAAGAATTTATGAAAAGGTGGAAAACTTGTTTGATCAGTGTCACTTTGCCCAGCTTGAAAAGAAGGCGACCTTGGCGTGTGTGTTTGACAATTTACGAAAAGGAGTTTCGCCATGACAGCGCGTTACATCACAACCCCTATCTATTATTTGAATGGCACACCTCACTTAGGGCATGTGTATACAACCGTTGCGGCTGATGTACTGGCCCGTTATTGGCGCCTTACGGGGGCAGACGTTATGTTCCTCACAGGAACTGATGATCACGGCCAAAAGGTGGCTCAAGCCGCACATGAGGCTGGAGAATCGCCGCAAGCTTACACCGATCGTCTCTCGATTGTGTGGCGAGAGATGTCGGATCGTGTGAATGCCTCCTATGATGTTTTTATCCGCACCACAGAAGAGCGTCATTACAAAGCCGCTCAAACTTTGTGGGAGAAATTGGAAGCCGCGGGATTCATCTACAGGGACGTCTATGCAGGGTGGTACGCCCTGCGGGATGAGGCTTATGTTGAGGAAGCCGATATCGTTGATGGAAAAGCGCCCAGTGGCGCACCTGTCGTGTGGGTGGAGGAGCCCTCTTTCTTCTTCAAGCTTTCTGCCTTTCAGAAACCACTTCTCGACTATTATGAGGCGCATCCGGATGCCATTGGTCCCGTGGGGCGACGAAATGAGGTGATCAGTTTTATCAAGGGAGGGCTCAGGGATCTCTCGATTTCTCGGTCAAAGTTTGATTGGGGTGTCCCCGTTCCGGGTCACCCAGGACACGTGATGTATGTGTGGATTGATGCCCTCACCAACTACATTACCGCTTTGGGATATCCCGACACACATACAGAAGATTTCAAAAAATTTTGGCCAGAATCAATCCACCTCATGGGGAAAGATATCATCCGGTTTCATGCCGTCTATTGGCCAGCGCTCTTGATGGGGGCGGGACTGACCCCCCCCAAACGCATTATGGCCCACGGGTGGTGGACGAACAGAAACGAAAAAATGTCAAAATCTGTTGGCAATGTTATCGATCCCTTTCAATTGATTGACACCTATGGATTGGATCCGGTGCGGTATTTTCTCATGCGGGAAGTGCCTTTTGGGCAAGATGGAGACTTTTCAGAACCGGCATTGATTGGGCGACTCAACAGTGATCTGGCGAACGATTTGGGAAATCTTACCCAGCGGGTTCTTTCCTTTGTGCACAAAAATGCGGGGGCCTGTATTCCAACCCCTGGTGAGTTTACGCCAGAAGATCGGGAGTTGCTTGCGAAGGCAGCTCATCTCCATGAGACATTGCACGATGATATGGCAGTCCAAGCCTTTCATGCCTATTGTCAGCATATCTGGGAGGTGATTGGGGAGGCAAATCGCTATGTGGATGCCCAAAAGCCGTGGTCTTTGCGGAAGTCTGAGGATCCTGCCGATCACACGCGGATGAATACGGTTCTCTATGTCTTGATGGAGGTGATCCGCCATGCGGCCATCTATGCTCAACCGGTGATGCCGTCATCAACGGGGACCATTTTGGATCAGTTGGCCCAAGCGGACCGTACCTTTGAGGGACTTAAGACGCCTCTGAAAGCAGGCGTTTTTCTTCCTGAACCGAGCCCTGTTTTTCCAAGGATTGAGGTCCGCCTTCGCTAAAGCTTCGGCGTGATCACGCCATAGCGACTCTCTCCACGGCTGGCGTAGCCGGGTGGCGGATGCGGTAGGGGGATTATCATTAAAGAGAGATTGTCATCCTTGGCTAGAAGGCCTTGACCTCGTCTCGTCCCGGCGTAGCCGGGCTGAGTCGAGGGCTTTAGGCCCTTCTTGACCGAGGATCTTTTCGCTACAGCATATTTGTTGAAGCAAGATCCCCGGTCAAGAAGTGCTAAAGCGCTACGGTGTAGCGCAAGCACTTCTAGCCAGGGATGACAAGAACTTTTAGACAGTCGTAATTGATGACACGCGTTTTTAAGCCTTTTCCCGCTCTACTTGCAGTTGGCGGAGTTTGCGGTGAAGGGCGGAGCGCTCCATGCCAATAAAGTTTGCTGTGCGCGAAATATTGCCTGCAAATTTTTGGACCTGGGCCAGCAGGTATTTGCGCTCAAAGGACTCCCGGGCTTCTCGTAAGGGAAGGGCCAGAAAATCAAGGCCTCCTTGAGAGGATGTGATATCCTCGCCTTTCATTTCAGGGGGGAGCTCTTCGGGAGACACGCTGCTATCATTTGCCGTTGGTGACAAAATCAGGGCCCTTTCAACAACGTTGTGAAGTTCATGGACATTGCCGGGCCAGGTGTGGAGCTTCATAACCGCCAGGGTTTCTTCCGAAAAGAAACGCCGGGGAACACTCGCTTTTTCTGAAAGGTGTTCTACGAAGTGAGTGACAAGCGCTGGAATATCTTCAGTACGTTCACTTAAGGGTGGTAAAGATAAGGTGATCACATTCAGCCGGTAGTAGAGATCTTCCCGAAAAAGTCCATTCTCGATAAAGTCTTTAAGGTCATACTTTGTTGCTGCGAGAAGACGCACATCCACGGCGACTTTTTGTGTCCCTCCTACACGTGTAAATGCATTTTCATGGAGGAAACGTACGAGCTTCGCTTGGATAGGCAGGGGGAGCTCTGTCACCTCATCAAGGAGCAACGTGCCCCCATGGCTTTGTTCAAGAAGGCCGAGACGGCGAGGCGTTGTCGCTGTGGGTTCCGCACCAAAGAGCTGTTCTTCGGGACCCTCCTCTGATTCTTTTGTGCCATGAAATATGACAAATGGACCCGAGGCGCGTTTGGATTTCATGTGAATTTCACGTGCAACCAGCTCTTTTCCGACGCCTGTTGAACCCTTCAAGAGAATACGGCTATTTGTAGGGGCAACTTTGTCGATGGTTTTACGGATCTGTTGGATCGCAGGGCTCTCTCCAATAAATTGAGGCGGGAGCCGGCCAGCTTTGAGGTGACGATTTTCTTGTTTAAGGGCGGCCGCTTCCATGGCGCGCGCAATAACCAAGAGGAGTCGATCCATCTTGAAGGGCTTTTCGATAAAGTCATAGGCACCCAGTTTGATCGCGTTGACGGCTGTTTCCACGGTGCCATGTCCGCTAATCATCACAATGGGAAGGTCAGGATTTGTTTTTTTGATGATATTGAGGAGCTTCAAGCCATCGTATTGAGGGTCTCCTAACCACACATCGAGAATGAGCAAATGGGGTTGGCGTCCTGCAATTTCTTCAAGGGTTTTCTCCCCTGTCGCTGCTGTGCGGGTTGAGAAGCCCTCATCAGACAAGATGCCAGAGACGAGTTCTCGAATGTCTGGTTCATCATCGACGATGAGAATATCTTGGCTCATTTTAACGTTCCTTACCTTGTGCAAACACCACTTGAATCATTGCTCCTCCCCCGGGCCGATCTTGGAAGCTCAAAATCCCCTCGTGATCTTCCACGATTTTCTTCACAATCGCAAGCCCTAGGCCGGTTCCTTTTTCACGGAGTGTAATATAGGGCTCCGTGAGCCTCTCTCGTCCTTCTGGAGGCAAACCAATGCCATTATCTGAGAGAATGATTGTAATTTTATCTGCGTCCTTTTGTAAAGAAAGATCTATTTCTCCTTCACTATTTGGACAGGCTTCGATGGCTTGGGCCGCGTTTTGGATAAGGTTTGTCAGGGCTTGACCGATCTGCCCTCGATCACATGCAAAAGGGAGAGTTTTGAGGGAGGTCTTAAGCTTTATCTTTATGTCGTGGTGGGCCTGTTGTTGAAGGAATATTTCTTGGGCACAGATTTCGACGAGATCTTCTGGTTTGATGATGGGGCTGGGCATACGGGCAAAGGCCGAAAATTCCGTTGCCAATTGTCCGATGTGATCCACCTGTCGGATAATTGTATCCACACAGTTTTGAAAGGTCTCGGAATCTTTCGTGATTTGTTTTGTATAACGCCTTTGCAATCGCTCAGCAGAGAGGCGAATCGGGGTGAGGGGATTTTTAATTTCGTGGGCAATTCGCCTTGCCACATCTGACCACGCTGCTTTGCGCTGCGCCGACTGTAGTTGGGTGATATCATCAAATGTGACCACATACCCCTTTAAGCTATTGCGTTTCTTGTCCACCACGAGGCGCATTAAAAAGGTATGACTGTACCCTTCTCGACTTACGGCAATTTGCTGTTCAACGAAAGTCGTTTTTATTTCATGGATGGCACTAAAGAGGGGAGCTGTTTCGGGCACAACGTCTGTTAGCTTTTTATTGATCTCTTGCGTGAGATCGATGGCCAAAAGTGTGCTGGCGGATTGATTGGGGAGGTGAATTCTGCCCTCACTATCCAATCCAATAACGCCCGCTGAGACCCCTCCCAGGACTGCTTCTGTGAAGCGGCGGCGTTTGTCGAGCTGCTCTCGCTGACTTTCCAGTTGGGTTGTCATGCTATTGTAAGAGGTGATGAGAGAGGAGAACTCGGACGTTCCGTCCTCCTCTGGAATAAGTGCCGAAAAGTTTCCTTTGGCAATTTCTTCGGACCCTTTGATGAGTTGACGGATGGGGCGCGCCAATTTATTGGCAAAAAACAATCCTCCGAGGACTGCGGCAGAGAGGAGTAAAATCGCAATTCCCACAAAAATCGCGGCGAATTTAAGGGCAACATCTGATCCTTCAGCTTCAAGGCGTTCGTATTCTCGTGCTGCTTTTTGAGCATGTTCAACGCGGCTTAAGACGGTTGAGGAGACTTGCCTCCCCACAAGTAAGAACGTGTCATTCAGTGGGTGAATTGCGACAAGAGCCCTCACGCGGTCATTCTCTTCATTCGCATGGATAACCGGCTCGGTTTCTGCGTGAATTAACTCTGCTAAGGGAGGGATTTCAAAATCCAAGGAAAAGGAAAGATAAGATCGGCCGAGGACCTGCATGTCTTTGTTAAAGACGATGGCCTCATCTAGGGAACGGAGTTGGATTTGACGGGTGAGGGCCTCCCCCAATTCTTCTGAATCTGGTTGCTGCATCAGAAAAGGGGCAAGTTCTGCCGCCATGGCTTGCGCATTCGCGGAAATCACGTTTTTGTGTTCGCCAAGATAAGCGCTTGAAATCGCAATGGATTGGCCAATGGCTGTTTTGACACGATCATTGAACCAACTTTGAACCACAACATTAAAGAAAATAGCCGCAAATCCTGCCACCAAAATTGTAGGGGCAATGGCGAGGAGACTCGAGACTGCGACAATTCTGCTTTGAAGTTTTGCCCCTGCTTGATCACTTTTTCGCTCGGCCCAAAGAGCCGTCGTATGTTTTGCGATCACAGCCGTTAAGATCAAGAGAAAGACAAAATCAAGGCTAAATAAGAAAACGAGGGACTGCCTGTCTTTCATGAAAGGCGAAATCGTTGTGAGTTCGACATAGGTTAAAAGCACAGAGATGATGGCGCCTATGATCAGAAGGACCAACAGTTTGCGACCTAATTGGTGATCATGCGCCCATTGTTTGCATTGGGTAAAGAAAGGGGAACGGTTAACTCTCACACGAAATTCTCAACTCTTGTATTTTGCGTCTTAAGGTGTTGCGGTTGATGCCAAGTAGTTTTGCCGTCTGCACCTGATTCCCTTTGAGGTGGCGTAGGGAGACCTCGATGAGGGATTGTTCAATTTCACCCATGACGCAATGGTAGAGGCCTTCTGGGGGCAGCACATCTCCATGAAGGTCAAAAAAATGGGAAAGATACCTTTCAACAACTGTCTTCAATCCCAAAGAGTAGAGCTGTTTGTTAAAGTCATGCTGCTTATTAAAATCAGTCATGGGTTTCTTTGTACAATTTCCATGAGGGGAGCTTATAGGGATATGGGAGAGGAGTCAAATGATGGAAAGTTGGGGGCGCGGTAAACGCATCTAAGAGAGAGGTTCAATGAAAAAGGCTGTCATCAACATAGTTGATGACAGAACGAGAAACCTCAGTTTTCCTTATGTTAAAAGCCTTATTTCCCCTACATGTTAGATGCGTTTACCATGCGCTTGGGAGGGTTGCAGGGCAAAGGCTGCAATAGGAGATATTCCCCCTGCTTTTGCAGGAGGAATAATGGAAAGTTATTTATTTTTTTGCCGACACATACTTATCTTTGAAACCTCTGCAAAAGTGGTGTTCTCCTCCCGATTGTCATCCCCGCGAAGGCGGGGACCCAGACTTGATCGTTTTTCTTTCATAAAGAGTAAATATTAATTTTATATTATAAAATAAAAAGACTTAAAGTCTGGGTCCCCGCCTTCGCGGGGATGACAGCATAGGGAGTTTTGCAGAGGGTTCTACCTTTGTCTAAAGAGCGGTAGGTTAAGAAATCCATATAAGGTATTTTTTCATATATTGTTTGATCGCTTAAGTCGATAGCCTTTAATTCTCCAGGTTTTGCGAGGTTTTCTCTATACCCATACAGAAGGCAATAAATGCTGGGAAATGTTAAAATGGGCTCTAATATAGGCTCTAATTCAGACCAAATTGGGCGCGGCAGACAGTGGTAAGCCACAACAAGCTGTCTCTGCGTGAGCTTAGTGATTTCATTGTACTGCATAAGCTTATTACCCTTTGGCATTTCTTGCTGTGTAGATGCAAACTGTTCGACTTGGCGACCAAAGGCTTTTGTAAAGGAATCGATCCAGTCTTCGGGAGAGAGAAGTCCCCCCTCAAAGCGTCGTCTTTTTGTTTCTACCGTTGTCTCTATCTGTGCAACGGCTGCTGTCATTTTTCTATAAGCAGCATCTATAGAGCTTTGAACAGCATCTAACCCAGGTTTTACCGTATTAAATGTAAAGACGCGCGCCTCCGATATGCCGATAGGTTGTCCGTATTCCTTTCCTAAGGCGGCGATTTCATTTGCTTTTTCTGCGTCAAGTGACTGATTGCGGCTGTTGCTCAGAAAATGACCGCTTATAGAGAGAAGCTTTTGTTTGTCTGCTCTTATTTTTTCCAAACTGCCTGTGTAAAACGTAAGAAAATCTTCATCTGCTCTGCAAACTTGTCGTTGCCTCTCCCTGGCCTCTTCATTGTTTTGTGGGTTTTGAGGTAAGCATAAGATAGGTGCTTTTTTAGAATGAGGAAAAATGTCAGAAATATTGAGTGTGGCGGGTCGGGCATGAGTAGAAGTGGGATCCGGAGCAGGTTTCTCAGCCGCTGAGGTCATTGCCGCTGCCAGCCTCGTTCCTCCTGAAGAAACTCTTAAGGTTGTCGTAGCGAGTGTTCTCGCTAGAGCATCAGTCTGCTTCTCACTTGCCAGCGATCTTCCTATTCCTAGGTCCTCTTGTTCACGCTCTTTATCGCTTTTATTCGAGGACGCAGAAAGAGGGGAAAGAGAGCAGCTGAAGGCTAAGGCTGAAACTGTTAATAAAAGCATTTTTGGGGATATAAACATTCTCAATCCATCCTATTACGTCGTCACGCCCCTCATATTGAGGGGCGTGAGGGTTAACAATACGGTTAATATAGCTACTGTTGTTTTTATTACAAGAAGAAATTTATATACTTTTTATAAAATGACCTCACCCCCCAATCACCAATCCCTTCTTATCCACACTCACCGTGACCGTTTGGCCATCGTGCAGCGACCCACTCAGGATCATTTCTGCCAGAGGATTCTGGAGATGGCGCTGGAGGACGCGCTTGAGGGGACGTGCCCCATAAACAGGATCATAGCCTTGATCGCCAAGCCAGGTGAGGGCCAGCTCATCCAACTCTAAGGTGATGTTTCTGTCTTTCAACAGAGTTAAAAGACGCTTGAGCTGAATTTTGACGATACCACTCATATCCTCTCGGGAGAGGCGGCGGAAAAGGAGGATCTCATCCAAGCGGTTGAGGAACTCAGGACGGAAGGCTCCTCGGACCACGTCCATCACTTGCTCCCGTACCTGCTCTGAAGGCTCGCCGGGATGCTCGGCCAAGACAGCACTGCCGAGGTTTGAGGTGAGGATAATGAGGGTGTTTCGGAAATCAACGGTGCGTCCTTGTCCATCGGTGAGGCGCCCCTCATCGAGCACTTGGAGGAGGATATTAAACACATCCGGGTGGGCTTTTTCGACCTCATCAAAGAGGATAACTTGATAGGGGCGACGACGGACGGCCTCCGTGATCGTGCCACCCTCTTCATAACCCACATAGCCGGGAGGGGCGCCGAGAAGACGGGACACAGCATGCTTTTCCATGAATTCGGACATATCGATGCGGGTGATAGCCGCATCGTCATCAAACATAAATTCAGCCAAGGCCTTGCAAAGCTCAGTCTTTCCCACGCCTGTGGGGCCGAGGAAAAGAAAGGAGCCGATGGGGCGATTCATATCTTGAAGACCCGCGCGGGACCGTCGGACCGCTTGGCTAATGGCCACCACAGCCTCCCGTTGGCCGATGACCCGGTTTTGAAGGAGCTCTTCCATTTTGAGAAGTTTGTCGCGTTCGCCTTCCAGCATTTTCGTAACGGGAATCCCTGTCCACCTGGAGACAATAGAAGCGATATCCTCCGCCGTGACTTCTTCCCGAAGGAGCCCGCCGTGATCCTGTCCTTCTGCCGTTTGAAGGGTTTTCTCAAGACCGGGAATGACGCTGTACATGAGCTCGCCGGCCCGTGCCAGGTCGCCTTTGCGTTGGGCAATTTCCAGCTCGTTGCGGGCGGTGTCGAGCTGTTCTTTGAGCTTTTGAGAGCCCGCCAGTTTTTCCTTTTCTGCCATCCAGGCCGTGCTGAGAACGTGTGACTTTTCTTCAAAATCCGCGAGTTCTTTTTCGAGCTTTTCTAGGCGATCTTGGGAGGCCGTATCTTTTTCCTTCTTCAAAGCTTCCCGCTCAATTTTGAGTTGGATAATTTTACGGTCCAGCTCATCAATATCTTCCGGCTTGGAATCCACCTCAATGCGAAGACGGCTGGCCGCCTCATCCACCAAGTCGATGGCTTTATCAGGCAAAAATCGGTCGGTGATGTAGCGGTTCGATAGGGTGGCCGCGGCCACAATGGCGCCATCCGTGATGCGAATCCCATGATGGAGCTCGTACTTTTCCTTGAGTCCCCGCAAGATAGAGATCGTATCCTCAACGGTGGGCTCGGGCACAAAGACGGGTTGGAAGCGCCGCGCAAGGGCCGCATCTTTCTCGATATGCTTGCGGTATTCATCGAGGGTTGTTGCGCCCACGCAATGCAACTCACCGCGCGCAAGAGCAGGTTTCAACATGTTGGAGGCATCCATGGCACCATCTGCCTTTCCGGCCCCCACAAGGGTGTGGAGTTCGTCAATGAAGAGGACAATCTCGCCTTCCGCATGGGTGATCTCGGCGAGCACTGCCTTGAGGCGTTCTTCGAATTCGCCTCGATACTTGGCACCTGCAATGAGAGCACCCAGATCCAGGGACATGAGGGAAATATCGTGAAGGGCTTCTGGCACATCTCCCTTCACAATCCGATGGGCTAAGCCCTCGAGGATGGCTGTTTTACCCACCCCCGGCTCGCCAATGAGCACCGGGTTATTTTTTGTCCGGCGGGAGAGCACCTGGATCGTCCGGCGGATTTCCTCATCGCGCCCAATCACCGGATCCAATTTCCCTTGGCGGGCGAGGGCCGTCAGGTCGGTGGCATATTTCTTGAGAGCATCATATTGGGATTCGGCCGTTGCGGAATCGGCGCGGCGCCCCTTTCGGCGGCCTTCAATGGCAAGGGTGAGTTTGCTGGGATTGAGGCCGCACGTCGCCAAAATTTTTCCCGCTTCCGTGTCCTTTGAGAGGGCGAGGGCGAGCAAGAGGAACTCAACGGTGACAAAGCTATCTCCCGCTTTCTTGGCTTCCCGCTCGGCAAGCTCAAACACCTTTCCGAGCTCAGGGGCCATAAAGACCTGCCCTGCTCCTTCGCCGCCTACGCGGGGAAGGCGGGCAAGCTCTTGCGTTGTGAGTTCCAAGGCTTTGTCTGGATCTCCGCCCGCGGATCGGATGAGGCTGGCACAGAGGCCTTCTTCATCATCGAGGAGCACTTTTAAGAGATGGAGGGGGAGAATGCGTTGATGTCCTTCTCGTTGGGCAAGCCCTTGGGCCGATTGAATGAATCCTTGAGAGCGTTCCGTATAGGTGGTGAAATTCATTGAGTCCCCCTTTGTTGCTTATTATCTGCATCAGCGTGTCATTAATGATGGTGTCATCCCCGGCGTAGCTCCTCTTAATTTGCGGAGCAAATTTTTAGAGGAGCTTGACCGGGGACCCAGAGACTAAGGTATGAAAGAATTTTTGTGCTGCTCCTGGGTCCCCGATCAAGAAACTCTATGCTCCCGGCGAAGCCGGGGCCGAGAGTTTCTAGTCGGGGATGACACCATTTATCTTATGGGGAAGTATACCCACAAAAAGGTAAAAAATCAATGAAACGGGGGGAGGTTGAAGGGTCATATAATATATGGACCCTTCCGACAGTTCTTTCGTCCGTCCTTCTCTTGGGCCTAAAAGGTTACACTTTGAGTGCTTCCTTCTCTTGCGCTGGCCAGATACGCTGACCAGATGCGCTGAATACTGTCCCTCTCATCTTCGAGTCTCTTTGTCTCAGCTCTCCACTCTTCATTAGTGCTGGCGTGAGCTAGGACTTCATCGGATAAACGCGTATACATTCTTACAAGCTCATCTAAAGTCTGATAAAGCACGAAAACATCGCCACCATCCTTCTTATTGTAGGACAGTGGTTTCCCGGACAACGCCGCCCACACCTCTCTCAACAACATCTCTTTCCTAGCAATCCGCTCGCGTCCGGGGAGTACCAGCGAGCCTGTGTCATCCCTTATTAAATACAACGAAGCAAGTCTATACTTGGACCTAGGGGTATCAACTTCCTCCCCAAAGAGCTTGACAGCTTTCTCTCGCAGAAAGGGCTCGACACCTTGAAGCCTTACAGCCTCTAAGTCTTCTTCAACTGGGCGTACGTCAGGGGGATTATAGTACACACCCGCACGGTTACGAAGGCAGTCTGCAATTCTCCCTAGCTTCTCCGCTCGCACTGGATGAGGAAACTCCCGCTGCTTCTCTTCAATGAGAGTCTGAAATCTCTTTAGATTTTTCTTTAGATCTCGAGGAAGGGTAAGGGTCCAATCCTCGTCGCTTCCAGGTTTGGGAGGGTGAGGAAGATTCCAAAAGAAAGATTCAAGTTCGTTTATCTCTTTGTTTTTTTCATCCAAAGGCTCAAAAGCAGCCCCTCCTGGGGCCCCTCGAGGAGACGCGGACCTTGCTCTCTGAGGAGAGGCCGACGCTGCTCCCGGTGCCTCTTTCCCCTCATCTATTGGGTTGGGCGCTGCTGCGTTGACGGATGTTGTTGTGGTCAAAAAAGAAAGAACAGCAGCGGTCAAAAGGGGTTGGGAATGTTTTTTCATAGCAATGCTCCATAATACAAAAATGTTACTAGGTGTACAATGCAATTAAGAAGTGCATTTGTCAAATAATATTTGTGTGCAGCAGAAACTATTGCGGCCGAAGCTCAATTTCGCCAAATGGCCACTCGACACATTTTGGCAGCTAAAAAGCCTATGATAGTGTCGTCCTTACAAACCAACGAGGCATTGGTGAAGGAAAAAAGAAGGGGGCCCCTTGTATACACTCTTTTTTCTTTCACGTGTTCTGTCGTAGACAGCCGGGATCCCTTTAGGGGGAATAAAGCGCTTTTCGCGCCCCTGCCGAGATAAGAACCAATGATTCTCCTAGTTTGTTCCTGCCCTCGGATGAGTGCACGCGTTTGAGACTTCCTTCAGGGCGTACGACTGAAGGACACAGGAAATTTAGGAATGAAAGGAAAGATGAAAATGAGGTAGATTCAAGTGGTCTGGAAGTTAAGGAATGTTAAGGAAAAAACTCCGCAAAAGGCGGGGTTTTGAGGGGGGCTGTGCTTTCTAATAGTGTTCTGCTGCCTCTTCCTCTCCTTCTTTTGCGTCTGCTTTCCATTTTGCTTCTGCTTCTTCCCACCTTACTCTATCTGCCATCCACCGTGCTGCTTCTTCTGCGTCTTCCTCTTCTTCTACTTCTTTTGCGTCTGCTTTCCATTTTGCTTCTGCTGCTTCTTCTTCTGCCTTCCGCCTTACGTCTTCTGCTTTCCATCTTTCTAGTGATTCTTCTTCTAACTTTCTTGCGTCTTCCTTCCACTTTTCTTCTTCTCTCATTCTTAAAGGGTCTGCTGCCACAGAAAAAAGGGACGTTGCTGCTGCTTCATTCCCATTGCTCGCCTGGAGAGTAGAAGGGAAGAAAATGAGCATACTTACGGCAAGGGCTGAAGAAAGAGTTTCCTTTGTCATTCTATAAATCCTTTTAAAAAGACGTCCTCAACTTAGGCGAAATGAATCACCTCACATAAAACGAAGAAGGACTTGATAAGCGCAGAGTATTCGGTAAAGGTTGAGGATTCGTTAATTCGAGAAACTTTTTCAGTCAGGTTTCCATGTGCCGAAAGGCTCAATTTTGAGAATCCTTGATTGACCCCTTCGCTCAAGCCTTCTATTCTGTCTTGTGACACTTGAGGAGTTTGTATGCATCTTTACAAATCGATTGCAACCGTTGGGAGCTTTACCTTTGCAAGTCGCATTACGGGCTTTGTCCGGGATGCGCTGATTGCGGGCATTCTGGGCGTCAGCGGCATCACGGACGCTTTCTTTGTGGCCTTTAAATTGCCGAATTTTTTCAGGCGATTTTTTGCGGAAGGGGCGTTTAATGCGGCCTTTGTTCCTCTTTTTTCGGGCATTCTTGTGTCGTCAGGCCCGGTTGCTGCGCGACTTTATGGAGAAAAAGTCTTTGCCCTTCTTCTTCTGGCGTTGACAGGATTTGTGCTGCTTTTTGAAAACTTTATGCCAACGGTTGTTTTCTTGTTTGCTCCGGGTTTTCAAGGGGTGCCAGAAAAATTTCAGATGGCGGTTGAGCTATCGCGGATCACTTTTCCTTATATTCTGTTTATCTCGCTCGCGTCTCTTCTCAGTGGGATCTTGAATTCCATGGGGAAGTTTGCGGTGCCGGCGGGAGCGCCGATTATTCTCAACCTCACCATGATTGTAGCGCTTTTGATGGCAGCGGCCGATTGGATTGCGCCGAGTACGGGCTTGGCGTGGGCTGTCTTTATCGCAGGGGTTCTGCAGCTCGGGTGGCTCTGGATTTTCTGCTTTTTACATGGAATGGATTTGAAGCCAACCTCTCCGCGCCTGACGCCGGAGACAAAGGCATTGATCCGCTTAGGCGTGCCGGGGGCGATTAGCGCAGGCGTGATTCAGCTCAATTTATTTATGGATATGATTTTTGCGTCCTGGTTGCCGACGGGGGCTATTTCCTATCTTTTTTATGCGGATCGACTCAACCAATTGCCGCTCGGGGTGATTGGTATTGCGGTGAGTACAGCCCTGCTGCCTGAACTCTCCAAGCACATTAAGGGGGGGCAACATGACCAGGCCCGTTATACACAAAACCGTGCCCTTGAATTTGCGTTGGCCATTACGCTGCCGGCTGCTGTGGGGCTGATTGTCTTAGGCGGACCTCTTGTGGCCCTCCTCTTTGAACGTGGGGCATTTACGAGTGGAGATGCGCAAGCCACAGGCTATACGCTTGCGGCTTTTTCGGCAGGGTTGCCTGCTTACGTTTTGATCAAGATTCTCAGCACGCCCTTTTTTGCGCACCAGGATACAAAAACGCCGATGAAGGTTGCCATTGCGGCGGTGATTTTGAATTTTGGCCTCAATTGTGTTCTTGTAGGACCGCTCAGTTATGTGGGGCTTGCCTTGGCCACAGCGATTTCTGCGTGGTTTAATGCGCTGACGTTAGGGAGTTTTCTCTTGGCTCGGGAATGGCTTGTCTTTGATACCCAGTTGAAGGAGACGATGCCCCGTCTTGCTGCAGCGGCGCTTCTGATGGGCGTCGTTTGCTTTGTTCTGCAACTTCTCATGCCCTTTCCTTTGGCGACCCTGATGCGTATTGGGGTGGTTGGTTTCTGGATCGTAACGGGATGTGGCGTTTACGTGCTTGCGGCGCGTTTGATGGGGACGTTTCGGTTCAAAGAGCTTAGAAAATTTTTGCAAAATCCGGCGCCTGTGATGAAAGACTTGCATAATCAGGAGAATCTCTTATAATACTCATGACACTTTTATTGAAAGATGGTATATAATGCACTTGATTCGCTCAATAACAACAGTTGGAAGTTATACGATTGGGAGTCGCTTCTTTGGGTTTATGCGCGAGGTGCTGACGGCTTCTTTCTTAGGAGCGGGAGCGGCCGCGGATGGACTTGTTTTTGCCATTAAGTTTCCTTCTTTTTTTCGTCGATTGTTTGCAGAAGGAGCTTTTAACGCTTCCTTTGTGCCCCTGTTTGCGGGGCTGCTCGCCACAAAAGGGGAAGAGGAAGCCCGTTCTTTTGCAGAGCAGATTCTCACCCTCTGGGTGGGGGCGTTGTTTATTTTGATCCTCCTGATCGAGGTGTTTCTTCCGGTTATCCTGCCGGTGTTGTTGCCCGGTTTTGCATCAACCCCGGAACGTCTTTTTTATGCAATTGAATTTAGCCGGATTACGTTTCCGTTCATCTTCTTCATTTCCATTACAGCTCTTTACAGCGGCATTTTAAATTCTTTTGACAAATTTGCACTTGTGGCGTCCTCGCCCATGATTGGGAATATGGTGATCATTGCAGTTGTTTTGGGCTTTCACACCGCCTTCCTTTCTTCAGGAAGCGCCATTGCGTGGGGTGTGATGCTGTGTGGCATTGCCCAATGTCTTTGGGTCTGGATTCCTGCCTATCGACGCGGCATGGGGTTGCGATTTGTCTGGCCGCGCTTTGATGGGAACGTTGCCACTTTTTTCAAAGTCCTGGCCCCGGCGGCCTTTGGATCGGGGGTGGTACAAGTGAACCTTTTTATCGGCGCCTTTATTGCGTCCTGGCTTCCAACGGGGGCAATATCCTACTTAAGCTATGCAGATCGGTTGAACCAATTGCCTCTTAGTGTCATTGGCGTTGCGGTGAGCACGGTGTTGCTGCCGATCCTTTCGCGTCATATTCGTGCCAAGTCTTGGGAGGAAGCCCGTCAGGTCCAGAATCAAGCCATTGAGTTCTCCATGTTTCTCACCTTGCCTTCCACCATTGCTCTGATCTTTTTAGCTGATCCTTTGGTTATGGTCGTGTTTGAACGGGGGGCCTTTACGGCTCTTGACACAAAGGCGACGGCTTGGACGCTCCAAGCGCTTGCCATGGGGTTGCCTGCCTATGTGTTGATTAAGATCTTTAGCTCAAGCTTTTTTGCACGGCAAGATACGCGAACCCCGATCTATACAGCGTGTGCCGGCATCGGGGTGGATATTGCGTTGAGCCTTGCACTCATGGGCGCCTATCATCAGGTGGGGATCGCGTTTGCAACGGCAGCATCGGCGTGGATGAATGCCCTTTGCTTGGGCTATCTTCTCTGGCGGCAGGGGCACTTTGTGTTTGAGAAACGACTGATTCACTTTGGTTCACGTATGCTGGCAACCTGTGGGGGGACAGTTGTTTTGCTGAAAAGTATGGCCGTTATGGCCCAGCCTTTTTTTGCAGGAGGCGAACTTGAGCGAGGGAGCGTGGTGGTTGGCCTTTTAGGTGTCGGTGTTTGTGGTTTCCTCGTCTTTTCCCACTACATGGGGGCCATTCGTTTTCATGATCTTAAACTGATGTTTGCGAGGACCTGATGGGACGTATTTTTTCGGGCATTCAATCCACAGGCAATATTCATCTCGGAAATTATCTGGGAGCGATTCGCAACTGGGTGAATCTTCAAAATGCACATGAGAACTTTTTTTGCATTGTTGATCTCCATTCTCTCACAACCTTGCCCGCGCCGGGCGACATGCGACGGTGGACACGGGAAGTGGCGGCTGCCTATATCGCGGCCGGCATTGATCCGGATACCTCTACAATTTTTGTGCAAAGCGCGGTGCCGGCTCATAGTGAACTTGCGTGGATTTTTTCTTGTCTGACTCCCTTGGGCTGGCTGAATCGGATGACCCAGTTTAAGGAAAAAGCGGGTAAGCATCGCGATAATGCGTATCTGGGCCTTTATGCCTATCCGGTGTTGATGGCCGCTGACATCCTTCTTTATAAAACGACGCTTGTGCCTGTGGGGGAGGATCAGAAGCAGCACTTGGAGTTGGCTCGGGATATTGCAGGGGCCTTTAATCGCCAATATGGTGTTGACTATTTTACCCTTCCTGATCCTCTTATTTTGAAGGTTGCGGCCCGTGTGATGAGCTTGCGGGATGGGACAGCGAAGATGAGTAAATCTGACCCCTCTGATTATAGTCGCATTCATATCATGGATGATGCAGATACGATTGCGCTGAAAATTCGCAAGGCGAAGACGGATTCGGGTGCGATTGCGGGAGCAGCGCAAGAAATGGAAGGACGCCCGGAGGCCCTGAATCTTTTGGGGATTTATGCAGCGCTTTCGGATCTCTCTCTTGAAGACGTATGTCGTCAATTTGAAGGGGCAGAATTTTCTGCTCTCAAAACCCAGTTGACAGAAAAACTAATTGCTGTTCTCATCCCCATACGGGATAAAATGGTTTCTCTCCTTAAGGATCCGGATTCTCTTGATGCCCTCTTGAATAAGGGAGCTGAACGTGCCAGTGCGTTGGCTGCACACAATATGAGAGAGATTAAAGAAATTATCGGATGTGTGACGTTATGAAACGGACTTTTGATTTTCTTCTTTCTTTTATCTGCCTTTTCCTTTTGCTCCCTTTTCTGGCGTTGATTGCGATTGCGATTAAACTCACGTCCCAAGGACCTGTCGTGTATTGGTCAGAACGGGTAGGGCGAGGGAATTGCATTTTTGCAATGCCGAAATTGCGCACGATGCAGGTGGGGGCGCCTGTCCTTGCGACGCGTCATATGGGGCACCCAGGGCAGTATTTAACACCGATTGGCTCTTTTTTAAGGCGCACCTCCCTTGATGAAGTGCCGCAACTTTGGTGCATTTTGACAGGGGATATGAGTTTTGTTGGTCCGCGTCCTGTTCTCGTCAGTGAAACGGATTTGCTTTCTTTAAGAAGGCAAGAGGGGGTTGATTGTCTGACGCCAGGCCTTACAGGCTGGGCCCAAATTAATGGCCGTGATTTGGTGACGATTGCTCAGAAGGTTGCTTATGAGAAAGAATATATGCAACGGCAGTCTTTCTTATTTGATCTCTATATTATCTTGCTCACCATTCCGAATGTCTTAGCCAAGACGGGGATTAGTCATTAGAGGGGCATATGGTTTTGCCACATAACAGGTGTCATCCCCGGCTTACAAGTCCTTCATTCCCGGCTTGCCGGGATGACACCTTTTTTGATGTCCACACTTAATTCAAAAACGCCCTAATGGCTCAAAAGCTCCATTAATTTTGCGCGGGCGATGGTGAGGTTTTTGTCTATTTTTTTCTGTTCTTCAGGGGTGGAGCTATGGGCCTTGTTATCGAGCAGGGTTTGAATTTCGATGTCGAGGGTGTCTTTATTGAGACGATCGACGGGAATACCTGCTGTGACAAGAACGGTACATGTTTCAGGGGTGACTTCCGCAAACCCGCCCTCCACAAACATTTTCATGGTGATTTCTTCTTGGTCGTAGAGGGTGATCGTGCCCGGGCGAAGAAGGGTGATGAGGGGAGAATGATTGGGGAGAATCCCCATATCTCCCTCAATGCCTGGGAGAACAGCCATACTCACGGGGCGTTCAAGCAGGACCCTTTCGGGGGAAATGAGGCTAAAGGCGATCATTCTTATGCCCCATCCGTCGCAAGATGTTGGGCCTTTTCAAGGACTTCAGCGATCGTTCCCACCATGTAGAAGGCCATTTCGGGGATGTGGTCATACTTCCCTTCCACAATTCCCTTAAAGCCCGAAATTGTCTCTTCAAGGGGGACGAATGCACCGGGTGTTCCTGTAAAGACTTCAGCAACGTGGAAAGGTTGGGAGAGAAAGCGCTCGATTTTGCGGGCGCGAGCGACGGTGAGCTTATCCGCATCTGAGAGTTCATCCATCCCTAAAATGGCAATGATGTCTTGAAGGGATTTATAGGCCTGTAAGATTTTCTGCACCTCGTGGGCTGTGGTGTAGTGCTCAGGTCCTACAATACGCGGATCGAGAATACGCGAGGTAGAATCAAGGGGATCCACGGCAGGATAAATGCCACGCTCAGCGATTTGACGGTTGAGAACGGTTGTGGCGTCAAGATGGGAAAAGGCTGTTGCAGGGGCAGGGTCCGTTAAGTCATCGGCAGGGACATAGATGGCTTGGACGCTGGTGATCGATCCTTTGGTGGTTGAGGTAATGCGTTCCTGGAGTTCTCCCATCTCTGTGGAGAGGGTCGGTTGATATCCAACAGCTGAGGGGATGCGTCCCAGAAGGGCCGAGACTTCAGCACCCGCTTGGGTGAAACGGAAGATGTTATCAACGAAGAAGAGAACATCTTGCCCTTCATGGTCCCGGAAGTATTCAGCGACCGTGAGTCCTGAGAGGGCCACCCGAAAGCGTGCTCCTGGTGGCTCATTCATTTGTCCATAAACGAGGGACGCTTTGGAATTATTATTCTTGAGATCGATGACGCCTGATTCCAGCATTTCGTGATAGAGATCATTTCCTTCTCGGGTTCTCTCCCCCACACCTGCGAAAACGGAATATCCGCCGTGGGCTTTTGCCACGTTGTTAATCAACTCCATGATGAGGACGGTCTTTCCCACACCGGCCCCGCCGAAGAGGCCCACTTTTCCGCCGCGTGAGTAGGGGGCAAGAAGATCCACGACTTTGATGCCTGTGACCAGCATTTCTGTTTCCGTGGATTGGTCTTCAAATTTGGGAGGGTCGCGATGAATGGGGAGGCGTTCTTTTGTTTTAATCGGTCCCAGATTGTCGATAGGTTCTCCAATCACATTCATGATGCGGCCTAAGGTTGCAGGACCCACAGGGACGGAGATCGGACTGCCCGTGTCTGTGACGGGTTGTCCGCGCACGAGTCCTTCTGTGACATCCATCGCGATCGTCCGAACGGTTTGCTCTCCTAAATGTTGGGCGACTTCTAAGACAAGTCGTTTTCCCTGATTTTCTGTTTCAAGAGCTGTGTAAATTTCAGGGAGCTTTCCTTCAAACTGGACATCAATGACAGCACCGATGATTTGCGTGATATGCCCTATGGGAAGTTTTTTTGTCATGTGTTCATCCTCTCTTCACGCCCTTAGGGTTTCCGCCCCAGCGATAATTTCGATTAGTTCTCGTGTGATGTGTGTTTGGCGTGTGCGGTTGTAGGTTAATGTCAACTTCTCGAGCATATCAGAAGCATTTCGGTTCGCGCTATCCATTGCTGTCATGCGCGCTCCTTGCTCACTTGCGGCGTTCTCGAGCAGGGCACTATAGAGTTGGACGGCAAGATTTTGAGGTAAAAGCTTATTTAAAAGAGTGTTCTCATGAGGTTCATACTCATAAAGCGCATGCAAGGAGGGAAGAGGGTCCGTTGCCTCTTCGAGCGTTAAAGGAATAAGTTGATGCATGGTGACGGTTTGGGTCATTGCGGATTGAAAATGATTATAAATAATGGTGCAGACATCAAACACACCTTTCTGCATCATGGTGATCAGCATTGCACTTATCTGTTCAGCATCGGAAAAGCGGGGCGTTCCAAAACTCGAAAGTCTTTCGACCATGAGGGAGCCGAATTCTCTTTCCAGCAATTCTTGACCTCTAATCCCCATACAAAACAGTTTTACCTGCAGGCCTTGTTCCTGATAGTCCGTAATAACTTTTTTGGTGTAACGGGCGAGGGAGGCATTAAAAGGGCCACAGAGCCCTCGGTTGGAGGTTGCGAGGAGGATGAGGTGGGTCTCCCTTTTTCCCGTTCCTGTTAGGAGAGGATGGGGCGATTCAAGGGCCTGTGCATTCCGTGCTAAGTTGGAGAGAATTTTCTGCATGTGGGTGGCATAGGGGCGTCCCGCTTCTGCATGGGCTTGAGCGCGCCGTAGCTTAGCAGCAGCGACCATCTTCATGGCTAAGGTGATCTTTTGGGTGGATTGAATTGTTTTTCTGCGATCTCGCAGTGCTTTCAGGGCAGACATTACACAAAAACAGTCAAGAAAGTTTCAAAGAACTTGCGCAGCTCTTTTTCTGTGTCTTTTGTCAGTTCCTTTTTCATGCGAATGGATTCGAGGATCTTTGGGTGATTTTTTCGGAGCATCGCAAGAGAGGCGTCTCCAAAACGACTGACGTCAGCAACGGGGATTCCATCTAAAAAGCCGTGGACACCTGCAAAAATTGACACAACTTCTTCTTCAACGGGAAGAGGGGAGTATTGCGGTTGGACCAGGAGCTCTGTAAGTCGGCTGCCGCGCTTGAGAAGTTTTTGCGTTGAGGCATCCAGGTCAGAAGAAAATTGAGAAAACGCAGCCATTTCACGGTATTGGGCAAGGCTGAGTTTAATTGATTTTGTAACTTCCTTCATGGCTTTATTTTGGGCAGCTGAGCCGACGCGGCTAACAGAGAGTCCAACATTGATGGCTGGACGGATGCCTTTATAAAAGAGATCGGTTTCAAGAAAAATTTGGCCGTCTGTGATGGAAATAACGTTGGTGGGAATGTAAGCTGATACATCACCTGCTTGAGTTTCGATGATGGGGAGGGCTGTGAGAGACCCGCCGCCTTCCTCATCACTCATCTTTGCTGCGCGCTCGAGGAGGCGTGCGTGCAGATAAAAAACGTCTCCAGGATAGGCTTCGCGACCTGGGGGGCGGCGGAGGAGGAGGGACATTTGTCGATAAGCAACCGCGTGTTTTGACAGGTCATCATAGACGATTAGTGCATGCTTAGAGCGATCCCTGAAGTATTCCCCCATTGTACATCCTGTATAGGGGGCTAGAAATTGGAGCGGCGCCGGTTCAGCGGCCGTTGCGGCTACGACTGTGGTATAGGCCATGGCGCCCCGTTCTTCGAGGACCTTTACAATTTGTGCTACGGTCGATTGTTTTTGACCAATGGCTACATAAATACAATGGAGCATTTGAGAGGCATCGAGGCCCTTGTTGGCTTCGCGTTGATTCAAGATGGTATCGATGGCGATGGCTGTCTTTCCGGTTTGTCGGTCCCCGATGATGAGCTCCCGTTGGCCGCGTCCAATGGGGACCAGGGCATCGATGGCTTTGAGTCCGGTTTGCATAGGTTCATGGACGGAGCGACGCATAATGATCCCTGGCGCTTTGGTATCAACGGGGGCGTACTTCACGTTTTTGAGAGGGCCTTTTCCATCGATTGGTTTTCCGAGTGCATCCACAACCCGTCCCAGAAGGCCAGGACCGGTGGGAACTTCGACAATGCGCCCGGTACGTTTGACGCTATCGCCTTCGCGAATCTCTTGGTCTTGACCAAAAATAACGATTCCGACGCAACCGGGCTCTAAGTTTAAAGCCATCCCCTGTATACCGCAGGAGAATGTCACCATCTCCCCTGCTTCGACTTTATCCAGGCCCCAAACACGCGCAATACCGTCTCCGACAGAGATGACCTGACCAATTTCTTCAATCTCAATTTCCTCATTAAAATTGGAAATTTGTGTTTTTAAGAGGGAAGAGATTTCTGTTGCGCGCAGTGCCATTACATTACCCTTTCATCACATGGTGGAGGTTAGCGAGTCGTGTTTGTGTGGACCCATCGATTCTGAAAGAGGCGATGTTGACAATAAGCCCTCCGAGGAGGGTCTTGTTTGGGGTTTGATGTAAGGTCACTTGTTTCCCCAACCATTGTTGTAAAGAGAGTTCCAAATTTTTGATCTCCTTTGGTGTGAGAGGGGTTGTTGTTTCGACAGATCCCTCCATATTTCCTGAAGCTGCTTTGCACCTCTCCTCGAAATCTTCGAGCATGGATATCAGATCCTGGAGGCGACGATTCTGGCAAACGACTTTTAAAAAATGAATCAGTAAATCACCCAGCTTTAAATGCTTTCCTAATTGATCAAGGATCTCTGTTTGCTTTTGGAGACTTACTGTTGGATTTATAACACACCCCCATTCGCGTGTTGCTCCCTTGAGGGCCATGAGAAGCTGGAGAGCGTCTTTCTTTTCTTTTTCGTTTTTGATGAGATCAAAGAGAACACTTCCGTAACGGGTAGCGACTGGATTTTGTTTTAGATGGGGCATCTTTGACTCGCTCCATCTGTCATCCCTGCGAAAGCAGGGATCCAGATATAATTCCCGCGCAAGCGCGGGCAATCTTTTTGTCTGGGTCCCGGGTCAAGTGCCTCTCGCCCCGACTTATGTCGGGGAAAAGAGGCACTAAGCCCGGGATGACAGTGGTAGTAAAAATTCCGCATCTTTAAGCCTCCCCCTCAAGTTTTGAAAAGTCAGCGACGAGGTGAGATGTTTTCCTCAATAAGGCAAGAAGGTGAAGGCGGTTTTTCCGTAATGTCTCATCCTCCACATTGATCCTCACGGCCTCAAAGAAAGTATCCACGGGGCCTCGTAGCTCAGCCAAGCTTCGAATGACCTGATTGAATTCACCTTGTTGTGTAAGGCAAATGATCTCAGCGTGCTTTGCCTTCAGCATTGCAAAAAGATTCCGCTCTGCGGGGTCTTTGAGTTCTTCTTCAGAAACGATACCGTCATAGGTATATTTCTCTTTCTCTTCTTCAACCTTCAAGATGTTGGAGGCGCGTTTATAGGCTGCTCTTAGATTTTTCCCATCTTCTGTTTTGAGAAGATCTCCTAAGGCTGCCGTGCGGGCCGCAAGATCCGCCAAGGTTGAGGCATTTCCTGCAATGCTGAGGACGGCCTCGACGTGATCATAAGGACTTCCTTGCTGATCCCTAAGATAGAACTTGAAGCGTTCAAGGAGGAAGGTCCAGACGCCCTCGATTGTCTCCTCTTTTGATTTCAGGAGGGGAGGGGAGAGTTCATCCCACTGGTAGCCTTCATAAGCCCATGCGAGAATTTCTTGAGGAGAAAGGGAAAGATTCAATAACAGCGCAATCAAACCCAAACCAGCACGGCGGAGGGCGTAGGGGTCCTTTGATCCCGTGGGCTCAATGCCGATGGCGAAGAATCCGATAAGGCTATCGATGCGATCTGCGATGGCGAGGCTTATCCCGGGGAGACTGGTCGGGAGGGGTCCCCCCATGCCTTTCGGCAGATATTGTTCTTCGATTGCGTGTGCTACCTCAGCGGGTTCCCCTTGATGGGTCGCGTAGTAGCGCCCCATAATTCCTTGAAGTTCGGGGAATTCATTCACCATCTGGGACATGAGATCGGCCTTGGAGAGCAGGGCTGCCCGCTGAGTGAGGGACGCCTCTGCGCCTATTTGATTGGCAATGCGGGGGGCCAACTTCTCTAATCGCTCGACCTTATCAAAGAGGCTGCCGAGATGGCGGTAGAAAATACGAATTTTGAGACCCGTATTAAACTGCTCAAGAGGGTGTTTCCGATCTTGCTCCCAGAAAAACTGCGCATCCGCCAGGCGCGCGCGCAAAACCCGTTCATTGCCCTGGATGATGGCTTTTCCCTCATCCTTGGTCTTTAGATTGGTCAGGATGATGAAGGCATTTGCCAGATTTCCTTGTGTGTTTTTTAGAGGGAAATACCGTTGATGGACTCGCATAGGGGTGGTGATGACCTCAAAAGGCAACCCCATAAACTTAGCATCCACCGTGCCTTTGAGAGCGATGGGCCACTCTACAAGCCCTGTAACTTCTTCTAAAAGAGCAGCGTCTTGGGTGGGTGTGAGGGCGTCTTTTTTGGCAAGGGTTTCGACGTCTTGAGCGATCAGCGTACGACGTTCGTCTCGATCGAGGATGACAAAATGGTCGCGTAGCTTTTTCTGATACGCTGCAAAGGTGCTCACTTCAAAAGGCTCAGGGGCCAAGAAGCGATGGCCTTGGGTTGTCTTGGAAGCGGTGATGCCTGCGTACGTAAAAGGTACAATTTGGCCCTCAAAGAGGCTTACAAATCCACGGATTGGGCGGATCCATGGCGTGGAGGAGTTCGGCCAACGCATGGTTTTGGGCCAGTGAAAAGCTTTGAGAATGGCAAGTGAAATCTCTCCCAGAACCGCTTCTGTGGGTTGCGGGGGAATCTTTTTGATGACAAACAAAAATTGACCTTTGGGTGTGTCTTGAAGGGTGCACGCTTCTCGGGTCACGCCTGCTGTCTTCAGAAATCCTTCAATGGCAGCGGCAGGCGCATCGGTACGCGGTCCCTTTTTTTCCTCTGTGTGTTCAGGGGTGTGAAGGGGAAGTCCTTCGGCAACTAAGGTGAGGCGACGAGGGGTTGAGAAAGTGCGAAGACGCTCAAACCCAAGGCCCGCCTTGGTGAGTTCTGCTTCTGCAAGGACGCGGAGTTGTTCCTGAGCGCCCTGCTGCATCATGGAGGGGATCTCTTCCGAAAAGATTTCAAGGAGCCACTCAGCCATGATTCATCTCCATCCAGAGTTCGCAAGCTTGGCGTGCGAGGGCGCGGACGCGTCCAATATAGGCGGCCCGCTCTGTGACGCTGATGGCCCCGCTGGCATCGAGTAAATTGAAAAGATGGCTTCCTTTCAGGCAATACTCATAAGCGGGCAAGACAAGCTTGCTGTCGAGGAGGGACCGGCACATCGCCTCTGCATCTTCGAAGTGACGCAGGGTCATAGGGACGTCCAAGTGCTCAAAACTAAAGGCTGAGAATTCTTTCTCCATTTGAAGGGCGACATCTCCGTAGGTCATGGGGGCTGCCCCTTGAGGATCATTCCAGGTCAGATCATACACATTGTCCACATCTTGGATGACGGATGCCAAGCGTTCGAGTCCATAGGTGATTTCGGCCGGAACAGGATCACACGGAATTTCACCCATTTGTTGGAAATAAGTAAATTGGGTTACTTCTTGTCCATCCGCCCACACCTCCCATCCTAATCCTGAAGCGCCAAGGGTGGGACCTTCCCAATCATCTTCCACAAAGCGAATATCATGGAGGAGGGGATCAAGGCCGATGTGCTTGAGGCTCTCTAAATACACATCCAGGACATCTGCAGGGGCGGGTTTGAGGATGACTTGATATTGATGGTGACGATAGAGACGGTTGGGGTTTTCGCCATAGCGTCCGTCTGCAGGCCGCCTGGAGGGCTGAACATAGGCCGCTCGCCAGGGCTTCGGCCCTAAAGACCTTAAAGTTGTGGCAGGATGAAAGGTGCCTGCGCCGACTTCCCCATCATAGGGTTGTAAAATCACACATCCCTGGTTGGACCAGAACTCTTGAAGCTTAAGGATGATCGACTGGAAATCAGTTCTCATCGTAAGATACCCGCATTAAAACATGGACTTGATACTACTTCTCCCTGCCGGGGGCGTCAATCATTGGATTGGGGTCATACAGCTTGGAGCTACCCTTACCATATAACCAGCCCTTTTTGTTTTTTGAGATATACCTTACATGGTTAAAAAAGAGCTTATCGTAATAGGGCAGACAGTCCATCGTGAGGGAGGCTGGTTGATTCATCTCGAATATTTTCCTTTTTTACGCCTCGTTTCTTCACTGCAAAAACACCATAAAGGCTTGTACACATCCAGGCGCTTTCCATGACAAATGCGGCGAGATTCCAGGAGTATACGAGGGACACTAAAATCAACAACGAACTAAAGGCATTGAGAAACGAAAAAAGAATGGATTCGCTGGACATCTTTTTTGTTTGCAGGAGGAAGTACGCGATAAGGGCGATCGTTGCTCCGATGAGGCCGATGATGTCGGGACTGTGGATGATGAGGGTATTCAGAAGGTCAGGGAGAGACATTGTTGTTTATTTTTCTCGCTCAATGGGTCACGTGATGATCGTGGTTTTGTACAGGTTTTGTAGAAGCGTTAAATCCTAGCTCATGAAGGATGGTATTGATGGCTTCTGGTTTTAAATGACTGTTTTCATTCAGGGTGGTGTAGAAATCACTTCTGTTTAAATGAAGATTCTCGGCCAGAGGGAGAATGCTTCCTTGGGCTTCTCTCGTGAGCCTGAGGAGTTTGAGGAATATATGTGTATCTTTATCTTCTTCATATTCTCGCACGATCAGTTCAAGAAAAGCTTGCGCTTCTTCTGGATCCCTGAGCGAGTCACGCAGATAATCATTAAAATTTATTGTTTGTCTCATGATATATTCTCCTTAAAGTCTTCCCAGTAGGTCTTTGCTTTTTGGATATCTCTTGTTTGTGTATTCTTATCTCCTCCGCAGAGCAGAAGCACAATAAATTGTCCATGTTTAGCAAAATAAATTCTAAAACCCGGTCCACAAAATATCCGCAGTTCAAAAACACCCTCCCCTACAGATTTATAGTCTCCAAAATGATTTTCTTCTAAACGTGCAAGCCTTGTTTTTAGCTGCTGCTTAATGGCCCTATCTTTTAAAGAATTCATCCATTCTGAAAAAGGTGCTCGTCCCGTTTCTGTTCTATAGATTTCAATGATCTTCATCTTGTTGTCGACTCATCCCACGAGCCGCCTCCCTATTCAAGATTTACTGGTACACTATACGCTATAGATCGCAAAAATGCAATCTCTCGCATTTATTTTGAGCAGCGATGACGCATGGAGATCGCAAAAACGCAACCTAATCCCCGGTTTGGAGCCGTTCGATGAGTTCTTTGACGGTCGGGATATTGCCGTTTGCGTAGAAGGGGTCTTGGGCAAAACGGTAGGCCGCGTGGCCTGCGAACATGAGCTGATGGTCAATGTCGTCACTATGGCTAATGGTTTGCAGTGTCTTTTGAATGCAGAAGGATCGCGGGTCGGCCTTGCGTCCTGTTGTGCCGGCTTCATTTTGGGCCCAATTGCTAAACAGACACGCACTTAAGCATCCCATGCATTCGATTTGATCGGTGAGGATCTCTTGAGCCTTGGAAGGGGTGACAAAGATCAGGGTTGAATCAGGTGTGCGCATGGCTTCTGAGAAGCCCATGCCGACCCATGCTTCTGCCATCTGTTTGTCATGGGGTGTCAGATAGACGAGGCGGCCACGTGCCCCGATGGGGAAGCCTTCTGTATGCTCCCCGACAGGCTCAATGGTATAGGCAACCTGGTGGGTGGCGCGCTCTTTGAGTTCATCCAGAAATGCATTGGAGACGGCAGAGGAATAAAATCCGGTTGGGCTAAAGCGGTTTAGGTAGACATCTCCCTCCTTGAGGGTCAGGAGTTTTTGCTTCCACGCATTTGAGATCGGACTTTCTTTTGTGAGAAGCGGACGGGTGCCAAACTGGAACGCAATGGGCCCGAGTTCAGGATTGTCGATCCAATCCGTCCACTCTCTTAAGAACCATACGCCTCCTGCCATGATGATGGGGGTGTTTCCCAGGCCGCACTCCCGCATGACAGCACGGAGTTCGAGAACGCGGGGGTAGGGGTCTTCTGGTTTGTCAGGATCTTCACTATTGCTGAGACCATTGTGGCCGCCAGCGCGCCAGGGATCTTCATACACGACAGCGCCGAGTCCCTCCGCAAACTTGTGATAGGCGCGTTTCCAAAGGGCGCGAAAGGCACGGCCAGAAGAGACGATCGGATAGTATTGTAGTCCATAGCTTGCGGTTATTTCGGCAATCCGGTAGGGCATGCCTGCGCCACAGGTGATTCCATGGAGAAGGGGGCTGACCTCCTCTAAGATGCCATGGAGGATTTCTTCAACGGCGCCCATTTCCCAGAGGACATTCATGTGGAGTCGTCCCTGGCCATTGGAGCGCTCATGGGCAATTTTGGCTTGGGTGATCCCCCCTTGAATCCCAAATTGAATCAGTTCCTTGTGGCGTTCGCGGCGGGTGTGCCCCTTATAGATGACAGGGATGAGATTGCCGTGTTCATCATAGGCGTCTGCATTGACGCCTGAGAAAGTGCCCACGCCACCCGCTGCGGACCAAGCGCCCGAGCTCTCGCCATTAGAGACAGAAATACCTTTCCCTCCTTCGATGAGCGGAAGGACCTCACGGCCGGAAATGAGGATGGGATTCAGTGATTTCACGTTTGCTCTGACTCCTTTAGGTTCCTTAATTTACGCTTCCGAATTGGAGGCTAAATCCTTTCCTGTCGTTTGATCCACCTGCTTCATGCTGAGGCGAATCTTTCCGCGACTATCCATCTCAAGAACTTTAACCCAGACTTCATCGCCTTCCTTGACCACATCCGTTGTTTTCTCAACACGCTTTGGAGCGAGCTCACTGATGTGGACAAGACCATCCTGGCTGCCAAAGAAGCTCACGAAGGCGCCAAAGTCGACCGTGCGTACGACGGTTCCTTTGTAAATAACGCCGACCTCTGGCTCATCGGTGATGCCGCGGACCCATTTTTCAGCAGCGGCGAGAACCTCTGCGTTCGGCCCTGCAATAGTGAGCGTGCCATCGTCAGCAATATCAAGTTTAGCCCCTGTTTTCTCACAGATTTCGCGGATGACCTTGCCGCCTGTCCCAATGACTTCCCGGATCTTTTCCTTCGGAATGGTGAAGGTGATCATGCGAGGGGCGTATTCGCCAACCTCTGTCCTTGAATCCTCAAGCGCTTCGCTCATTTTGCTCAAGATATGGAGTCGTCCTTGGTGGGCTTGCTCAAGGGCAATTTTCATAATCTCTGGGGTGATGCTGGTGATCTTCAGGTCCATTTGAAGGGCCGTGATGCCGTTTTGACTTCCCGCTACTTTAAAGTCCATGTCTCCCAAATGATCTTCATCGCCTAGAATATCGGACAGAACAGCGAATTCCTTGCCTTCCTTGATCAAGCCCATGGCAATACCCGCCACAGGATGCGCCAAAGGAACACCGGCATCCATCAAGGCAAGTGAAGAACCGCAGACGGTTGCCATGGAGGAGGACCCATCCGATTCAGTGATTTCTGAGACGAGCCTGATGGTGTAGGGAAACTTTTCCTTGGATGGCATGAGGGGATGCAGCGCCCGCCAGGCGAGCTTTCCATGGCCGATTTCGCGACGCCCTGGTCCGCTCATGCGGCCTGTTTCACCGACGGAGTAGGGAGGGAAGTTGTAGTGGAGCATGAAGGGTTCTTTGTATTCCCCTTCCAAAGCATCAATGATTTGCTCGTTTTGAGCTGTTCCCAATGTGGTGACAACAAGGGCTTGGGTTGAGCCGCGTGTGAAGAGCGCACTTCCATGGGCGCGTGGCAAGATGCCAACTTCAGAGACGATGGGGCGAACTGTTTTTGTATCGCGTCCGTCGATGCGTTGCCCTGTTTTGAGGATTTCTTGACGGACAAGCTCTTTCTGGAGCTCTTTAAATTCTGTTGCGGCAATCGCGCCTGAGAAACCTTCTTCTTCCAGAGCTGCGATTGTTCCTGTTTTGAGGAGGGCCAATTTATCCGTGCGTTGGGTTTTATCTTTAACGCTGTAAGCCGCCTTTACATCAGCCGTGGCAAGTTTCCGCAGGCGTTTTGCAACGACCTCATGCTGCGGATCGATGGGCGCGAGGTCCCAAGGGTCCTTTGCACATTGTTCCGCAAGCTCAATGATCGCTTGAATCACAGGTTGGAACTGTTCGTGACCAAAGGTCACCGCAGCCAGCATCTGCTCTTCGGAAAGCTCTTGGGCTTCTGATTCGACCATGAGGACACCCTCAGATGTTCCTGCAACGACGAGGTTGAGCTGAGAGGTGGTGAGTTCTTGTAACGTTGGATTCAGCACAAGTTTTCCATCTATAAGGCCAACGCGGGCGGCGCCAATGGGCCCAAGGAAGGGGAGTCCGGAAATGGTTAACGCGGCTGAAGCCCCAATAAGGGCAGGGATGTCCGCTGAATTTTCCATATCGTGGCTGAGGACGGTACAGACAACCTGGGTCTCGTTGCGGAAGCTCGGGACAAACAAGGGGCGAATCGGACGGTCGATGAGACGAGATGTTAAGGTTTCGCCTTCGCTTGGTTTTCCTTCACGCCGAAAGAAGCCCCCTGGGATGCGACCCGCTGCAAACGCTTTTTCTTGATAAAGAACGGTGAGCGGGAAGAAATCCACATCGGGGTTGGACTTTTTGTGAGCCACCGCTGTGCACAGCACAATGGTTTCACCGTAAGTGACGAGCACGGCGCCATCGGCCTGACGTGCGATTTTTCCTGTCTCAAGGATGAGGGGTTTTCCTCCCCACTCAATCTCTTTGCGATAGACTTTAAACATAATTTCTTTATTCCTTATTGTATTGGATGATCACAGCCTCTTAATGTCGAGGCTTATAGGGGGATTTACCGGCGAAGCCCGAGGCGTTCGATCAGGGTTGTATAACGAGCTGCATCAATGCGCTTTAAATAATCCAAAAGGCGGCGCCTCCGGCTGACCCACATCAAAAGTCCGCGGCGAGAGTGGAAATCCTTTTTATGATCCCCTAAATGGGCTGTGAGATTCACAATTCTTTCTGTGAGAATGGCAACCTGGACCTCAGGAGATCCCGTATCTTCTTTTTTGGTTGCGTATTCTTTAATAACGGCTTGCTTGCGTTCGTTCGTAATCGACATCTCTTTCTCCTTTTATTTCAAATTAAACACACGTATGGGCTTTATCAGCCCCGCCTCAACTCTTCCCAGGGCTTGCGGTATTGTGTTGCAAGTCAGGAGGACGATTCTCTCATCCATCAGTGGTGAGGGAATGGGCCTGCCGTGGTGAAGAGCGGCTGCTTCCTCATGTCCAACCTCAAGTGCCAGGATGTCGGCCAGCGCACCTTGAAGGGGTAAGACATGAGCTTCTAACTCCACCTTATGCCCTATGTTGAGAAGAGAATCCAGTAAAATCGCATCTTTTTCATGAAACGGCGTGGCCATTTGCCGTCGGAGACTGATGAGGTGCCCATAGGTTCCGAGTTTGAGGGCAATGTCTCGGGCGAGGCTCCGCACATAGGTGCCCTTGCTGCAGGTCACTTCAAAGATCGCTGAATCTTCGTCGGATTCGATGAGTTCGAGAGATTCAATTGTCACAGATCTTGAGGGCAGTTCAAAGACTTCTCCTTGACGGGCTAAATCGTAGGCGCGTTTGCCATTGACGTGAATGGCGGAATAAAGGGGGGGGCGTTTGTTCGAGGGGGCCTCTAAAATGGGGGAGGATTTGTATGATTTCCTCACGCGTAGGCCGGTGAGGGGAGGTGGCGGTGATCTCTCCTTCAAGGTCTTCTGTGGACCGAGCTTCCCCCCACTTTACCTGAAAACGGTACCCCTTATTTCCGCCTAAAATATAGGACATGACTTTGGTGGCTTCGCCTAACGCAATGGGAAGGACGCCCGAAGCCAAGGGATCGAGGGTGCCCCCGTGACCTGCCTTTTTTGTTTGAAAGAGCCTCTTCACAATGGAGACAGCCCGGGTTGAGGTCATGCCAAGAGGTTTGTCGATAATGACCCAGCCGTGCATGGGGGTGTTCTTTCTATTTGAGACTTTTGATTGTGGTCGGAGCGTACCTTATATCGACGAAGGATACACCCCTAAAAATAAGCCCTTGCAAGCGATCTGGGAATGCTGGGCAAAGGTCGGGTTATTTAAACACGAGGGGCTGTGCAGCAGGGCGCACCAACCCGTCAGTCGGTGTGCTCCTGATATGTGGGGCAGGTCCTTCTCACTCGTTGTTCAATTTGTTTGGTGATGCTGCTTGGTGCCGAAGCCTGGGGATGAGCGGGATCTATTTTTCCCATAACCGCAACTTTTAACCATGCAAGTAAGCCGCTTAGTAGAGCAATTCGACTCACAGGAATTACTCCAACTCGGAGCGGGGGGGCAGGACTTCATGCAGTTGTTGTAGGGGGCATTGCAAGAGACTACACATGAGGGAGGGTCATTGACGGGCTCTGTAGATTTTGCCGTCACATGCTGCGATACGTGTGCCGGAGGTCTTATGCGTGCTGGAAGTTTTTCGAGCGCTGCTGGGGGAGGTGGCGGTGCCGGGTGGGCCTTTACGGCTCCAGGAAAAGTGAAGGCCATCCCGATGGCGAGGGCGATAAGGTATCGTTTTTGTTTTCCTGAAGTCATTAGAAATTTTCCTGCTTTGCGTACATCTTCATTTACTGTCTTCGATGCTACCACCGCGAGGTTAAACTTTCGTGAATAGAGTTCAAAAAAGTGCTGTCATCCCTGGCTAGCAACCCCTTCATCCTCGGCTCCGCCAAAGGCTCCGCCGTGGCGAGTCGGGGACCCAGAGCAACCTGAAAATTCTTTCATACCTTGGCTCCTGGGTCCCAGGTCAAGTGCCTCTAGCCCCCGACTTGTCGGGGGGAAAGAGGCACTAAGCCTGGGATGACACGTGTTGCTTCTTTCCTACCTCTGATCAAAATTTTTGCTGGCAAAGTCCCAATTCGCGAGATTCTTCAAAAAGATCTCCACGTAATCGGGACGGCGGTTTTGGTAATCCAGGTAATAGGCATGCTCCCACACGTCACAGGTCAGGAGAGCCTTTTGGCCGTGGGCAAGGGGGAGGTCTGCGTTTGGAGTTTTGGTGACTTTGAGGGTGCCGTCCGTATCCATGACAAGCCACGCCCATCCGCTGCCAAATTGGCCGGTGGCGGCTTGTTTGAAAAGTTGCGCGAACGCGTCAAAGCTGCCGAAGTCTTTTGTGATTTGTTCGCTGAGGGCGCCTGTCGGTTCTCCGCCACCTTGGGGGGAGAGGGAGTCCCAATAAAAACTGTGATTCCAATGTTGGGCTGCGTTATTAAAAATTCCCCCATGAGTGAGGCTGTTGGCGGTGGCCAGGATGATTTGGTCGAGAGACTGCCCCTCAAAGTCTGTGTTCTGGATGAGATTGTTGAGGTTTGTCACATATCCTTGATGGTGCTTGCCATAGTGGAAGCTCAATGTGCGGGCTGAAATGTGGGGCTCAAGGGCATTCTCGGCGTAGGGCAAGGGGGGAAGGGTGAAGGGCATGGGACTGTGCTCCGGTTAGTTGATGATTTAAGTCAGTGTAGCAGTGTCGCAGGGAACAGTGTAGCAGAATTTTCTTGACATTTGAGATGTAACTGTATATGGTTACTTCGTGGGACAACATGAGAAACTTCTTCAAAAAGCGCGCCAGAATCCAGGGGGGTTGAGCTTTCAGGAATTCTCTACGCTCCTGATCCAATGTGGTTGGGTCAAAGATCGCCAAAAAGGTAGCCATCAAATATGGTATTCGCCTCACGGCGGAAGGATTTCAATTCAAACACGGGAGGGTAAAGCTAAAGGATACCAAGTTAAGCAGTTTCTTGGTTGTGTTAAGGAGGAAACAGGTGAAAGATAATTTTGATGGGTTCTCAATCGAACTTTTCAGAGATGATGAGGGTGATTGGGTGTCACTCTTTGAAGAGCTGCCAAACGTCTCCGCTTTTGGCAGTTCTCCAGAGGAGTCTCTCCAAGAACTTAGGGAGGCGTGGGAAGCGATGAAGGAAAGTTATCGAGAGTGTCATGAGCCTGTGCCAGTTGCGCCCTCACAGAGAAAATATAGTGGGCAGTTCAATGTGCGCATTGATCGGCGGGTACATCGCGCGCTTGCTGTTGAGGCTGCCCAAGTTGGGATTAGTTTGAATGCTCTTGTTGCGCAGAAGTTGAGTTTATCTGTGAGTGACTCTCCGAGATATCTTTGAGGTGCGTAAGGCAGTGTAGCGGAAGGGCGCAGAACCAAAAAAAACCCCGCAAGATGCGGGGTTTTTGTAGTTTTTATACGTCTTCTTTTTATTTTTGGTCTTGTTGTGATGCGAGTGCTTCTAGCCTAGCGTTTTCGTCTTTTAGCTGAGAAGCTAATACTGCCCATTGAACTTCTATTCCTGGTAGTGGAGCTTCTAGTCGCGTGGCTCGGCCTTTTTCGCTGTTCCAAGCATCTGCTACTTCTAACAAGTTCTTTGCTAATTGTCGCTTCTGAGCTGCTTCTTTTGGCGTTACGACTGATAATAGCGATAGAAAATCATCGTGTGTTTTTTTCAGAGCGTCTTGTTCCTTTTTTTTCCACATTACTTTTGCCTGATCTAATTCTACTTTTTCCTGATCTAAATCATCATTGGCCAAAAGAGAAGAAGGGGAGCAAATGAGCACACTTAAGGCAAGGGCTGAAAAAAGCGTTTTCTTTGTCATGATAGATATTCCTTTTAAAATGGCGATCC
>Ga0207091_1006_pt1:5000-53937 | contig 53937 bp, 57 predicted proteins | sample Alteio_BWMinHeat_47_FD_153534 | JGI IMG/M metagenome (GOLD analysis project Ga0207091, IMG submission 153534) | Enriched cells from forest soil in Barre Woods Harvard Forest LTER site, Petersham, Massachusetts, United States -... | ecosystem: Environmental > Terrestrial > Soil >... | reverse complement strand
TCCACAGGAGCCAATCCTTTCGCCTGCATTGCCGCAGGGATTGCCTGCTTGTGGGGGCCCGCCCATGGGGGCGCGAATGAAGCTGTCTTAACTGTCCTTCAAGAAATCGGGCATAAAGATCGAATCCCTGAATATATCAAGCGGGCGAAAGATCCCGAAGATCCCTTCCGCCTGATGGGATTTGGCCACCGGGTCTATAAAAGCTATGACCCTCGCGCCGCTGTCTTACGCAAGACGTGTGCAGAGGTGTTGGGGGCTCTGGGGGATCAGGGCGACCCTCTCCTTCCCTTGGCACAAGAGCTTGAGCGCATCGCTCTTGAAGATCCCTACTTCATTGAAAAAAAGCTCTACCCGAATGTGGATTTCTATTCGGGCATCATTTTTAAAGCCATGGGGATTCCGCCCTCCATGTTTACGGTGCTCTTTGCCGTGGCCCGCACGGTGGGGTGGATTGCCCAATGGATGGAAATGAGCGGGGACCCGACCCAAAAACTCGGCCGCCCGCGCCAGCTTTATACGGGACACGGGGAGCGTCCTTACCGCCCTTTTGGGGAGCGGAGGGGAGCTTAAGCCACCCCTTGCTTTGCACAGAGAAGCAATGCGTCGGCAATTGCGTCCACCACCTCCCGGGTGGTGGTTTCATCACTTCCTTCTGCCATAATCCGTAAGAGCTGTTCGGTTCCTGAGGGACGAATGAGAAGGCGCCCTGTTGTCCCAAGAAGCGTGCGAGCTTGGGCCACAACTGCTTCTGCTTCTGGGTGCGTTAGCAGAGAGGGACAGAGGCGTACATTCCGCAAAATTTGAGGAAGGGGTTTAAAGACCTGCAGCACCTGACTTGCGGGTTTCTGCTGGGTGGCTAAAGTTTCGAGCACATGGAGGGCTGTGAGCAAACCATCACCGGCAGTGGCATAATCTGAAAGGATGATGTGGCCTGACTGTTCGCCCCCCACGTTATACCCGTCTGCACGCATCCTCTCGGTGACATAGCGGTCTCCGATAGAGGTGCGGATGAGGGACAGCCCCCGCTCGGCGAGATAGGTTTCCAGGCCAAGGTTGGACATGTGGGTGGCCACAACGGCTGCACCCTTTAAGCGCCCTTGGGCTTGTAATGTGGTGGCGATGAGGGCCATGATTTGATCCCCATCCACAACCGTTCCCGTCTCATCCGCAAAAACGACCCGATCCGCGTCTCCATCAAAAGCAATCCCTGCATGGGCCCCTGTTTCTTTCACGGTTTGGCCCATCAGCTGAGGATGGGTCGCACCACACCCCTCATTGATATTTCGACCATTAGGGCTTACAGCTAGAGGAATAATCTCAGCTCCCAGCTCTTGCAGGACACGAGGGGCCACTTTGTAGGCAGCGCCATGGGCGCAGTCAACGACAATGCGCAACCCTTTAAAGTTCACCCCAGGCCACATCATCCTTTCAGATTATGCACAGTAGGTATCAGCAGCCTCAAACAAATGATCCATGCGCCCCAAGGCAGAAGATTCCACAAGGGCGGGCGGTGCCAGAAGGCGCTCTTCAATCGCCCGTTCAATCTCATCGGATAACTTAAACCCATCGGGCCCAAAAAGTTTAATCCCGTTATCTTCAAAGGGGTTATGGGAGGCTGAAATCATCACGCCTAAATCCATGCCGAGGGAGCGTGTTAACATGGCAATGGCAGGAGTTGGCAGGGGGCCCACCTGGGTCACATCCATGCCAACGGAGGTCAATCCCGCGGCAAGAGCCGACTCCACCATGTAGCCGGAGAGACGGGTGTCTTTTCCAATGATCACCTTGTGGCGATAGTCTCCTCGCATAAATTGCGAGCCAATCGCCTGACCCAGGCGGGTCAGGACGTCAGGGGTAAAGGGCGCCACATTCGCGCGGCCTCGAATTCCGTCTGTTCCAAAAAGTGTACGCATATAACTCTTCGCCTTTCAAAGTGCAAGATTAATGCATTCTCTATGACAAAGCTAAACTTTTAGACAAGGCGAGGGTCACATTTTATTTCATTTTTGTTTGCCTGAGGCTTGGGCAATCGCTTCTATCTCACGACCGAGGGAATACCGGATTGCCACCCGGATTACCACGATGACCGCAAGCGTGAGGACATCTTGCACAGAGGGGCGCTGAAAAGTGTTAATGATATCGGCGGCAATCATAAACTCAAGGCCCAGCAAAACATAGGTACCCAACGTGGCACGAATGTGGGCCGATTCGATGACAAAGTCCCCCCCACAAAATTTTCCAATTTTGATGCGCACAAAACCAACGGTCGCAACCAGTGTGCCCCACAGGACGATGCCAATCCCCACAAGATCAATCCCTGTGGTAATGATGTGGAGGCCTTCATTCAAAAGAGTGCTCAGATCCATAGGGGCTTCCTTTTCGCAGTGATCAGAAGAAAATCGTATGAGATGGGTCGAAAAAAATTGTTATCCTTGATGAGGAGACCTCGCATCCCCGAGTTGCGGGGAGGGCAGGTTATCTCTACCCGTCGCACTTGGTGACACGTTTTAGGCTATTTCTTTTAGGCCATTGCACCAAGATTGTTATTCGCCACATGGGCATAAGCGTGAAGGGCACGTTGATGCAAATTCAAGCCTTGAGCCTGACGGGCCAGGTTTTCTTGTTGTAGATTCAGGGTGGAGGAAAGTTTGCGAAGGGCGCTTTGCAGCACGTTCAGTTCTTTCTTGAGAATTTGGTCGGACGCAATGTCAACGGTTTGCACGGCATCGCTGAGATGAGTCACGGCTTTCTCAAGATCATTGAACTCCACAACCGATTCTTTTTCGTAGGATTCACACAAGGTTTCAAGCTTCAAAATGGTTTCTTTTACCGTTTCTTTGACTGTCATTGTTTTTCTCCTTGCTGAATGTGAAATGGGGGCACAGAGGACGGCAAAAGCTCTTATCCACTGATATGGTAACTATATCACACTTTAAGAAATTTGCCAGAATTTTTTTACTTTTTGTTAAGCTTTGCGTTGACAGCTCGCCTGCAGGGCGCGAACGGTCATCCCTTCAATTTTCCTTGACGCTCTAGGGGGGATAAGCGTACCTTAAGACAATTTTTGACTATGGAGAAAACAGCAAAATGTCAACATCACACCTGATGGCAGGGAAGCGCGGGCTTATTATGGGCGTCGCCAACAATCATTCAATTGCGTGGGGAATTGCTAAGACCTTGGCCGACCATGGAGCCGAGCTTGCGTTTACATACCAGGGGGATGTCATGAAGAAGCGGGTGGAGCCGCTCGCTGCATCCCTGGGCTCTTCGCTTGTCATTCCCTGCGATGTAGGTGAAGAAGGGAGTGTTGCGGCTGCTTTTCAAGGCCTTAAGGCCCATTGGGATTCTTTCGACTTTCTCGTCCATGCGATTGCTTTTTCTGACAAAGAAGAGCTCAAGGGAAAATACCTGCATACAAGCCGCAAGAATTTCCTCAATGCGATGGATATTTCTTGCTATTCCTTCACAGAAATCGCTCAGTATGCGGTTCCGATGATGCGGCCCGGCGGCAGCCTGCTCACGCTGACCTATTATGGGGCGGAAAAAGTCATGCCCCATTATAACGTCATGGGCCCTGTGAAAGCCGCCCTTGAGGCCAGTGTGCGCTATTTGGCGGTGGATTTGGGAGGAGATAACATTCGCGTGAATGGCATCTCTGCAGGTCCGATCAAGACTTTGGCTGCGTCCGGCATTGGCGATTTCCGCTATATCCTGAAATGGAATCAGTATAACGCGCCCCTCAAGCGCAACACAACGATTGACGATGTGGGCAAGTCCGCACTTTATCTGCTCAGCGATCTTTCAAGCGGCGTGACCGGTGAAATTCTGCATGTGGATTCAGGCTATCACGTTGTTGGCATGAAAGCGGTGGATGCGCCAGATATCACTGTGGTTGTCAACGGCAACGACTAGATGTCCTTAAAAGAACCTTTCGGCGATCCTCTCTACCGTCCTGCTGTGGGGATGATGCTCCTTAATGAGGAGAATAAGATTTTTGTGGGTCAACGGGCAGACTATGAAGCGGATGCCTGGCAAATGCCCCAGGGGGGTATCGCCCCTCATGAAGATGTGGATCAAGCGATGCTGCGTGAACTCGATGAAGAGGTCGGCACCCGCAATGTTGAAATCCTGGTTAAATCGAAGAAGTGGTACAAATATGATCTGCCTCGGGAGCTTGCAAAGCGTTTATGGCGCGGCAAATACAAAGGGCAGCAGCAAATTTGGTATGCGCTGCGATTCTGCGGGGAGGATTCAGACATCAACATCCAGACCTACCACCCTGAATTTCGAGAATGGAAATGGATTGAGAAGGAGGATCTTCTCGACCTCATCATTCCCTTTAAGCGGGATCTTTATACGCAGGTTCTTGAGGATCTATGGCCCTATGTATTAAGAGAGAGTTAGGGTTAGAAACGTACAATATTGTCATCCCCTGCTGTGGCGGGGACCCAGACTTAAGCTCTTTTTTTGGCTATTTTTAAAGAGTTTTTTGTTGTGGAGTTTTTTTAAGTATTTTCTGGGTCCCCGCCACAGCAGGGGATGACACCGGTTTTTGTTTGCGGAACCTAACGACGATTCCGCTTGCGCCATAGGTGTATGCCGTAGAGAACCCCTGCCCCAAAGATCATGAACCCAAAGATAATTTTTGAGATGACATGCCAGTACTCAATGAGAAGATGGGCAAAATAGTAAGCCGCAGCACAACTTGAGACGGACCAAATGACGGCCGCAATAAGATTGAGAATCATGAACCGCCTCATGGGAATGCCGCTTGCGCCAATGACAAGGGGACTCAGGATGCGAATGCCATAGATAAAGCGAAAACTCATAATGAAGAGGTTGTTATACTTGTGGAGAAGCCGGAAGGCTTTTTCTGATTTTGCCTGCAGGGATGGAAACTTTTCAAGAAAGGCTTTGCCATAAAAATGTCCCATAAAGTACAGGCTTTGATCTGCCACAAGGGTGCCGACGAAAGCAATCAGCGTAACTTTGTAAATGGAAAGATACCCTTCGTGGGCCAGTAGCCCCGCTGCGAAGATGATCGACTCCCCTTCGACCATCGACCCTAACAAGACCGCAATATATCCCCAATCTTGGATAAATTCGCGCCCGTTAAAATCGAGAAACCCAAAATATTGAATTAAATCATGCACATTAAGGCCAAAGTTGCGATGTCTTGCCGACTGAATGCACCATGACAAGGCGGGGGCAGGCTGTCAAGGTTGGCATGGGCAGATGCATAAGTTCAGCACATATAGGCATGAAGGACCTCGACTTGAATCGAAAGACCTACCGAATAAGGCTTATTCTACGTCTTTTTTTTCTTCATCAGGCGCGCTTTCTGCTTGGGCTTGTGCGTATACTCGGTCCTCTACTTCTGTAAAAAATCTTTTTCTTATGTCCTCGTAATGCGCTCCATTGCGACTCACATGTTGTCTAGCGGCGTCTAATGCTTCTTCTTTCTGTTTAAGAGCTTCCTTTGCAGTGTTCACTTCTTCTACGGGTATCGTTTTTCCTTCATGTCGCACAGTGTTCCTTTCAGCGAGTGCAGATCTCCACGCGTCGTGTAGGCCCTCCTCTATGGCCTTAAGCTTACCCTGTGCGACGATCAAGTCCTTGGGTGTCTTTTTGCTGGCATCAAACTGTACAAGGATGGTGTTTACCTCGTCAACCTTAGGATAGTCATAATCTCCAAGAGTATGAACTAGCCCAGAGAGTGGAAGAAGAGCCAATAAGCACGCTTAAGACAAGGGCTGAAAAAAGAGTTTTCTGTGTCATACTATAAATCCTTTTAAAATGGTGCGCTTCCTCATCCATTTATGAAACAAATAGCGAAAGTCAACAATAATCTTATTAATTAATATAGCACAAAAACATTGCATTGCAAGAAAATTTTTTGAAAAAATTATAGCTCAACACCCGCCCAAATGGCGTCAGACCGCCTCATGATATAGTTGATGACCATGCCGAGCCATTCCCGAGATGCGGTTTCCCACCCTTGGAGGTTCAAGGAAAGAGGGGCGAAAAACCAGAGCTCGTAATGACCCGGTGTGTGATAATCGACGGGGCACGGGATCACGTTGAATCCTGCTTTGCGGAAGAGAGCTACCGCGCGAGGCATGTTAAAAGCAGACGTGACCAAGATCCATTTATCTTGCGGGCGGGGGTGGATAAGGGCTGCTGTCATCGATGCATTCTGATGCGTATTTTTCGACCCTGCTTCAAACAAAATGGGGGAAGGATCGATTCCGAAGGCGCAAAGCTCTTTCTTTGCGGCTTCCGCTTCAAAGGGTGTTCCTGTACAAACCAGTTGCAGAGGGGGATGCCCCTTCGCGAGCTGAACAAACCGAATAAACTTGCCCGCGGTTAAATTATAGGCTGTTTCTTTACGCGCGTGAGATGTCAACGGGTCAAAGCTTCCACCTAAAAAAATCACTCCCTTTGCACCCTGGGGAAAAGCGGTCATAGGGGGAAAACGATTTTCCAAGTGTTCAATCATCCATACGCCCACAGGAACCGTGGCGAAGAAGGCAAACCCAAGGCATCCCCACAGGATGCAGCGCTTGCCCGCTTTTGTTTTCTTGCATCCTAAAAGCAGGGCCCCGCTGATGAGGAGGAGGAGCAAGATTTTATCAATGTTGATGATTCCCCATCCAAAAAAACGGTAGATCGATTCGATGATGTCCATGGGTTCGTGCCTCTTAAAGTTGAATTGTTTTTACCGTAACCCTTTACGCATACTTACCCATTTGCTACGCATTCCTTGATACTTAATCCCTTTATCTAGGAATAAACTACCATGAACACACTTTCTCTTAGAAGTCCCTTTCTTGTGTCCTCTTTCATGGTGCTGACTTCCTCTGCCGGCTTTGCAGCCTCGGCGACATCATCGAGGGACAACACTTCTTCTAAAAGTGTAAGTCACAGATTTGTGCCTTCTGCCCCAGCTGCACTCACTGATGGAGATCTGGGAAAACTGGCGAGTGTCCCTGCTCAAAACACAGATCTCGCTGCTCCAGATCTTTTTATGAGGGCCTCGAAAGATCTTGAACAAGAAATTAAACGAGAAAACGTAGATCTTTCTAAACTGAGTCTTTTGAGGACTCAGCTTCCATGGGAAATTTACGAAGGTATCGCAAATGCTCTCTTGAAAGCTGGGAAGGCATGTCCTGAAGGAAAAAAGCTTTCAACACAGCTACTGCAGCATCTAACCGGTGAAGCTGCGCGAGAAGCTGCGGCAACAGCTCCTGTAGACCTGTATTCCTAAAGCCCAACACAAAAATTTTTCTCCAGTTGCCAGCGCATTGGGTTTTCGCTATGATTTTGCAGTCACAAGGAGAGTCAGCACCATGCGCTTTTTAACACCTCTATTCTTTTTTTTAATCCTGACGGTTCAAAACGTGCAGGCAGATGCGTGCTTGCCCATCATTTGCATGGGGAAACCGAATGCTCCTATTGCGATGATCGATTATTCTTCTCTCACCTGCACCCACTGTGCGGAATTTCACAAAACAATTTTGCCTGTCATTATAAAAAAATATGTCAAACCAGGGCATGTCCGCCTCATTATTCGCGATTTTCCCGGAGATAAAGTGGCCCTTTTGGCCCATCAGCTTTCTTGGTGCAAGGGAGAAGCCGAATACCTCAATTTTGTTAAGCTTTTTTATGCAAAACAGGATGAATGGTTACTTGCAAAAGATCCTGCCAAGGCCCTTAAAGAGGTTGTCCTTAAAAACGGCTTTACGCCCAAGCAATTTAAGGCGTGCGTCCAGAATGCAGGCTTGATGAATCAAATTATTCAAGGGCGTCTGAAGGGACAAAAACAGTACAGCATCAAATCAACGCCAACCCTTGTGATTAACGCAAATTCAGTTTCCAAGGTTTATCAACGGGCTCTGACACTGGAGGAAGTTGAAGCGATTTTCCGGCCGATCCTTGAGCCAAAATCTAGCAAAAAGTCCTCTGAGGAAAAATCTTAATCATGGCGATGCCCCAAGAACAACTGCGAGAGTATCTCGTGAATGCTTTCCCGGATGCGGTTATCCAAATTAAAGAACTGGCGGGCGACAATGACCACTACGTGGCCACTGTGACTTCCCGCGCCTTTATCGGCAAGACACGCATTGAGCAGCATAAAATGGTCTATGACGCGCTCGATGGGCATATGGGCACCCGCCTCCATGCCCTCTCCCTCAAAACAAAAGTCCCTTCGGAGGAATAAATGTCCCAAATTTTTGAAGAAATCCGTAATGACCTGGCGTCCAATGATGTTGTCCTCTATATGAAGGGGAATGAGACAATGCCGATGTGTGGCTTTTCATCGGCTGTTGTGCAAATTCTCAAAACCCTCAGTGTGGCGTTCAAAGCTATTGATGTTATGAAGAGTGAGGAGCTCCGGGAAGGGATTAAGACCTTTACCAATTGGCCGACCATTCCTCAGCTCTACATCAAAGGGGAGTTTATCGGCGGGTGCGATATTGTGCGAGAAATGTACCAAGATGGCGAACTGCAGGCCCTTTTGGAAGCAAAAGGCATTCCGCATACGGGGAAATGACGATCTGGCATCAGCGTCAGATCGAAAGCTCACTCATACCTATCTGATGGCCGAGGACTGCTTTCCGCACTTCTCTTTTCTCTTGACTTGCACGTGAGGACTTCCAAAGGCGCAGGTGAGCAGTAAGCGCTTTCTGGTTAGCAGCGTCGATTTCGGCTTCAAGTGTGGCTTTCGCTTGCTCGCAAGCAACCTTAGCTTTCGTGAAAGCAGCTAGATTTTCAGCCTCAGCGCTGATTTTGGCTTTAAGCGCCTCCCGCGTTATAATGAGAGCTTCCTCACTGATCTCGGCTTTAAGTGCAGCTTCAGCTTGGTTGTAAGCAGATGTCATTTGAGCGCAAACCTCTTGAGCTTTCCTGCAAGCATCATCCGCTTCCTTCTCAGCAGCTGCAGCTTTCTGGTTAGCAGCGTCGATTTCGGCTTCAAGATTAACTTCGATTTTCTTATGATCAGCCTGAAATTTCTCGTGAGGAGTTCCAGCTTTATCGCCGATTTTGGCGTCAAGGTCCTCCGGACTGGAAACTGCGGATGGTATGGAAGGGGTTCTTGAGTCATCAACTTCCTGTGAATGTAAGCCCTCCATCGCTTGTGCAGGGAATGAACAAAGGAGCGCAAGGGCTGCACCTCCTAAAAGTGTTTTTAAACTTGTCATTTTCTTAATCATTATTCCTCTATCAATTTCACTTCATATTTAAACAATTACTTAATGTATACCACAAGTAATCGAAAAATCGAGAGGTTTTTTTCAAAAGGAGGACTTTTTTTGCAATTTTTCCTTGATTTCCCTTGGCGCTTCTTGTAGACACTGTGGGGTGCGTAGTCCCCTTCGTCTAGAGGCCTAGGACACCGCCCTTTCACGGCGGCAACACGGGTTCGAATCCCGTAGGGGACGCCATTTAACTCCGAGCCGTGATTCGCATGAACCTTGACCCTCGTCTTCAGTCGGATTCTACCTTTGTGACCGACTTGGGGTTGTGTCAGGTGCGCTTGAGTCACAATGCGGCGTTTCCTTGGATTATTCTCATTCCGCGCCTTCCTGACGTGACAGAAATCATTGATCTCAGCCCTGTGGATCAACAGCAACTCACCCAAGAGATTGACCTGAGCAGTCGTGTAATGCGGTCTCTTTTTGCGCCGACGAAACTCAATGTTGCTTCCTTAGGCAATGTGGTGCCGCAGCTTCACATCCATGTGATTGCCCGCTCTGATACGGACCCGGCCTGGCCTGGCCCTGTGTGGAACAGTGGGGTGAGTGCGACTTATTCTGCTGCAGATCAAGTGGCTCGTGTTGCGCTTATTCGGGAAGCTTTTGAAGCTACGGCCCTTACCCCTCTTGCCTCCCCCCTTGCACAAATGCACCAAACGTCCTTAATGGCTGCACAAACCGGTTTTGATTGGGATTCTCCTTTTCAGGTAGCTGAAAAAGTGCGGGAAGAGCTGGAAGAAGTGCTCGTCGAAGCGCGCAAAGATCCGTCTCCTCTGCGGAAATTCGCCCTTCAAGATGAACTTGGAGATCTCTTGTTTGCTTGGGTCAATTTAGCGCGTCATTGCCATGTCGACCCGGATATAGCCGCAAGGACAGGATTGGAGAAATTTCAAAAACAGTATGCGCGTTTTGAAGCCCATCTCAAAGCGGAAGGGTTGGTTGTGAGACAAATGTCTCTTCCAGAGCTCACCACTGCATGGCGCGCCTGCAAAGACAAAAGCCTCCTCCCTTTTTCTACCTTTCCCCTTGAAACAGAGCGATTGATCTTGCGTCCTGTGGAGGATGAGGATGCGACCTCTATGGCGCTCCTTGCAAATGACATGAGGGTTGCCGGAAATTTGAGGACCATGCCTTATCCCTATACCTTAGCGGATGCCCACTCTTTTATAGAGAAAGCCAAAGAAGCAAGGCAGCGAGCTCTCATTCTGAGGCTGGCCATCATCCGAAAGGCGGATCACGCATTCATCGGCGGTATCGGCCTTGAAAGCGATACGATTGGATACTGGCTGGGTCACAACTTTTGGGGTCAGGGATATGGGACGGAAGCGGCTAGGGCCTTAGTGACATTCGCATTTACGGTTCTTGAAAAACCCATGCTTAAGATTAGTGCCTTGGTTGACAACGCTGCCTCTCGCCGCATTATTGAAAAATTAGGCTTTACGCAAACAGAGATTAGGGAGGGCATTTCCCTCGCCTACGAGGGGACGAGACCAGAAATCTGGTATGCGCTCTCTCGGGAAGATTTTATGAGGAGGGCGGCATGAGTTTACAGTATCGCAGTGACTCCTTACCACCTGACCAGAATTGTTGTCATCCCTGGCTAGAAGTGCTTGCGCTACATCGTAGCGCTTTAGCACTTCTTGACCGGGGATCTTGCTTCAACACTTTTACTGTTTCAATAAGATCCTCGATTAAGAAGGGCCTAAAGCTCTCGCCTCTCCCCGGCACAGCCGGGCTTCGCCGAGAGCAAGGCCTTCTAATCAAGGATGACAAATTTTTTTCCTTATCTACACTACTCAACAAAACTGCTACACCGCTACACCGCTACACTGCTCTCCTGGCCGCCGCCTTCCTCGCCGCCTGCTCCAGTGGTCCCGAAGCGCCCGTGTGCTATACGCCTGTTACCTGCACGCCAGCGCCTGTGAAGGCCACGAGTCGTCCTTATCAAATCAAAGGGGTTTGGTATCATCCTCAGCCCCATTACGAGCATGATGATATCGGGATCGCTTCTTATTATGGGGGTGGACGTGGGTACCAATTTCATGGGAAGCGCACAGCGACAGGAGAAACTTTTGATATGCACGGGATTACGGCGGCCCATAAAACCCTGCCTCTTCCCTGTATGGTAGAGGTCTGCAATCTTGAAAATGGCCGACAGCTCGCCGTGAAGGTAAACGACCGTGGGCCTTTTGTGGAAGGTCGTATTATTGATGTCTCCCGACGTGTTGCCCAGCTGCTGGGCTTTGAACAAAAAGGAACGGCACAGGTGCGGGTGCGCACCCTTGTGCCTGAAACCCTGGCCCTTAATGGAATTTGTCCTCCAATAAATGGGTTGGTGGCGCAGGCGCCTGTTCCGGCGTCGCCGCCGCCTGTGATCGCTACGCCCACAACTGCGGAACCTTCCATCGAGACACTTCTTGCAGCCACAGAATCACTTCCTATCCAATCCCCATCTCCTGCCAGCACGGGCATCTTTGTGGATGTAGGGCAACACAAAACCCACGCGGAAGCCCTTGCACTCTCTCAGCAACTTAACGGGATGGGGGACGCCCAGATCAAGACCGTGAAAAACAGTGGGTCTGCGCCTTACGCCGTTCGCATTGGGCCGCTCGCCAGCCTTTCTCACGCGGATCAACTGCTCAGTAAACTCTCAACCCCCGCGCGCATCATCATTCAACATTAAAAGGAAAACATCATGAAACTTTTTCTCCTCCTGTGTAGCCTTATTCTGAGCAACGTTGCTTTCGCGGAGTCCTTTGAAACCGCAGCGCCGCAAGTCTATCTAAAAGACATGGAGACGGGGGATATTCTGCTTCAAAAGGATGCGGACAAACAGATGGTCCCTTCTTCCATGTCAAAAATCATGACCGCTTACCTTGTTTTTGAGCGCCTCAAGCAGGGGGATGCAAAATTGGGGGACACTCTCTTTGTCAGTCAAGAAGCCTGGGCGAAGCAGGGAACAAAAATGTTTGTGCCTCTCAATGCTCAGGTCAGCATTGAGGACCTGCTGCACGGCGTTGTCGTTCAATCGGGAAATGATGCCTGTATTGTGCTGGCAGAAGGACTGGGCGGGACAGAAGCCGCCTTCGCCCAAGAGATGACAAAAAAAGCCCATGAAATGGGAGCCAAAAACACGACCTTCCTGAACTCGACCGGATGGCCGGATGAAGGGCACGTGACAACAGCCCGGGACCTGGCCATTATGGGGGAGCGCACCATCCATGATTTTCCAAAAGAATATGCAAAATACTATGGGGTGAAGGAATTTAAGTACAACAACATCAACCAGCAAAATCGCAACACCCTCCTTGGCAAATCAAATCTTGGGGCTGATGGCATGAAGACAGGTCACACAGATGCGGGAGGATATGGAATTGTCGCCAGTGCGAAACAAGGAACGCGCCGTCTGATGCTGGTCGTTAATGGGCTTCCCAATGCGCAGGCGCGGGATCAAGAAGCCACCGCCCTCTTAAATTGGGGCTTTAATTTCTTTAAGAATTACAAGATCTGCGAAAAAGGCGTGCCCTTAGAAGTTGCCGATATCTGGGGGGGTACGGAAAAAACCGTGCCGCTGGTTGCGCAACGTACCTTGGTTGTCACAATGCCCCGGAGTAAGCGACGGGAAGTTGTCGTCAAAATTCATTACGACTCCCCGGTTGCAGCTCCTCTCAAAGCGGGAGATGCGGTCGGATATATTGAAGCCACCGTTCCTGATAAGGGCGTCTTCAAGGTTCCTTTGTGTGTTGCGAAAGATGTTGATCGCGCCTGGTTCCACCAACGGATTAAGGACTCAGTGAATTATCTCTTGTGGGGAAAACACTCTTAATGAAGGGATCCTTTATTACCTTTGAGGGCGGGGAAGGCTCAGGGAAATCGACACAGATCGATCGCCTGGCGCGGCGTCTCCGACTCTCAGGGATTGACCTTGCGACCTACCGTGAACCCGGCGGAACACCTGGAGCGGAAGAGATACGGGCCTTATTAGTGCAGGGGGAGCCGGGACGGTGGACGCCCAAAACAGAGGCCCTCCTGATGAGTGCTTCCCGCGCCGATCTGATCACTCGCTGCATTCTCCCCCAACTCGAAAATAACGGATGGGTCTTATGTGACCGCTTTTCAGACTCAACCATCGCCTACCAAGGTTTTGGTCATGGGCTCGGCTATGAGCTGGTGGAGCAGCTCAATGCCTTCACTGTAGGCTCTCTCCTGCCCGATCTCACGTTTATCTTTCAACTTAATCCGGAGATTGGACTGGAACGCACGGCCCTGCGGGAAGGCAAAGAGGACCGGTACGAGCGGTTCGATATTGAATTCCATCGCAATGTGGAACGGGGATATGCGGAAATTCTCAAGCGCAATCCGACGCGATGCGTGGCCGTGGATGCCCTCCACGACATCGATACCATGGCTGACTTTATTTTTGCGGAAGTGGAGAGAAGGTTTGGGATATTTCAGGAGTCGGGAGGCGGGAACCAGGAGACAGGAGAGCTTTCCTGACTCCTGACTCCTGTTTTCTGACTCCTGGTATCAGAACAACTTCTGCCCATTCGCAACCTTGGGATCGATGGTGGCCAAGCACACGGCGCCTTGAGCATCGGCACAGCCGAGCATGAGGAACTGGGAGGCAAAACCCGCAATATTTTTCTCGCCTAAATTCACAGCGCCGAGCACCTGGCGACCAACGAGGGCTTCAGGCGTATAGTGCACTGTGACTTGGGCTGAGGTTTGGAGGGTGCCCACCTCCGGCCCGAAATCAACCCATACTTTGTAGGCGGGTTTGAGAGCGCGGGCAAAGGGTTCCACCTTCATCACCGTGCCAGAGCGAATGTCCACTTTTGAAAAATCGTCGTAAGAAATAATCATGTCATGTTCCTTTTTGTTGAGGGTGAGTGTCTTTGATAAACAAAGACGCGCAAAGCGCCATCACGATAATGGGTATCATGAGGCTCAGGGCGAGACGGTAATCAGAGATTGTATAGATCTTGATTCCGTTTGCACCCCTTTCTCCGGCCCAGAGCCAATCCAGGAGGACGCCGACGCTTTGCTGCGCAAGCGCCCCTCCCATCATGACAAGGCCATTGATAAATCCGGTGATGAGACCGGCAACAGAAGAGGAGACAGCTTTGCAGGCTCCTGCAAAACAAAGCATCTCCGCTCCTGAGAAAAACCCGATGAGGGAAAACAGCGGATAATAGAGCCCAAAAGGAAGGCTGATGGGCGCTAAGAGCACACTCAATAAACACAGCAGACACAAAATGCTGATGATAACCAGAGGCTTTGCACGTTTGATACGATCACTCATCCAAGGAATGACAAAGCACCCCACGCACAGTCCCACATAGAGGGTGGAGACCAGCTCAACTGCAAGGGCACGTTCAATGCCATGGGTCTTCATCATGAAAGCAACCCCCCAGAGATCCCCTAGGACACAGATGGCAATGTAAAGACCGATGGCAGTGGTTGCAAAAATCCAACACGCCTTCTTATGAAAGACAAGCTTCAGGGAATAGCTGAGGGAAAGGGCATTGGCTTGCTTTTGCTGAGAAGGGTCTTTCAAGAACCATGCCACGACTCCCAAAAGGATAAAGCCGATGCCACACATGATAAGCAAGGCAGACCGCCATCCGACTCGGTTAATCAGCGCACAGAGAGGCAACCCCCCATTCAAGGCACCGATGGTGCCCACAACCATGGTGAGACCCAACATCGTCGCACATTTCTCTCGGGGAAAAACATGGTTAAGGATTTTGCTGGTGCACAGAAAGGCAGCTGCTGATCCAACGCCGATGAGGAAACGCCCCACTTGAGCTCCCAACAGCGTGGAGGAAAGAGAAAAAATCAGCGTCCCACCAATACAAAAGCTGAGGAAAATCAGAATCGAACGGCGCACTCCGTATCGGTCCGCAAAGAGACCCAAGGGGATCTGGCAGGCAGAATAGCTCAGCATGGCAATGGAGCCCAAGGCCGCAAAGCCCGTCGCATCAATGGAAAAGTCTCGCATCAAATCTTCCATCATCACGCTGGGCGCAAGACGGAGGACGAATTGGTAAAGATAAAAAAGGGCGCCTATCCCCCACAGGGTATAGGCATTACGGTTTGATAAAGTCATAAGAAAATGTCCACAAGCAATAGGTTAAGATGGTTCTATTGATTGAGTGTGGCTAAGGAGAAATAGATCACACGCAAGAGGCCGCTTACGCGTCTCCAGACGGAGACGACGGCCTTACGCGCTGCGAGGTCGCTTATACAAAAAACAAGGATTCTGAGCAAATGGGCTTAATGTCATGAATTAAGTATAGGGGATGTGGAGGAGAAAGTCAAGGATTTTACTATGTGTGTGTAGGGCTGTCCCTCCCAGGGATAGACCGAGGTAACAGAATCCAGTATATTCGCACAGGCGATGAAGCGCTTTTCTAAAAGGACACGTGCCATCTGAAGCGCTTCTTGCTTGTCGGGAAAAGTAACGTACAAAAGGGAAAGAGAAGCCACCATCGTTTGCCCTCCTTACATATCCCGCCGCATGAGGCGACCTTTTTCCCGTTGCCAGTCTCGATCCTTTTCGGTTTGACGTTTGTCATGGTTCTTTTTACCGACAGCAACGCCGATCTCGACTTTCGCTTTCCCGCGCTCATTAAAATAAAGGGAGAGGGGGATCAGGGTCATCCCCTTCTTGCGCACAAGCCCTGAAAGGCGGTTAATCTCCCGACGGCGCAGCAAAAGCTTGCGCGGTCTTCGAGGGTTGTGATTGAAGCGACCTGCCTCCGTGTACTCAGGGATAAAGGCATTGACGAGAAAGAGCTCATCACTCTTTTCATCAGACGCATACGCCTCCATGATGCTCCCCTGGCCACGGCGTAAGGACTTCACCTCACTCCCCTGAAGGATGATACCCGCTTCAACCGTGTTCTCAATAAAGTAATCAAAGCGTGCCCGTTTGTTGAGAGCCACGACTTTTTTTTCCCCTGTCATGGCGCCCACACACCCAAATCTTGCAGGGCCTTTTGGATGGCTTGCTTTGTGGCAGGCGTGAGAGAAACATAAGAGAGGGCATACTCATCCTTGATCCCATGGACCAGGTGCACCGCGTATTTAATGGGGCCAGGGTTGGGCTCCAGTCCTAAAGCAGACAACAAAGGTGTAAGGCGATGCCAAATGGATTTAAAGGTGGCCAGGTCATTCTCGTTCCATGCGTTCATGAGCTGAACATACAGGTCAGGAACGACATTTGAGGCCACACACACAACCCCCGTGCCTTCCATCGCCAAATAAGCGGCAAGACGATCATCAAGACACTCCATCAACGGGAAGTCCGGCCCAAGAGCGGTCCGAAGTTTTGCGATACGTCCCAGGCACGGCGCACCGTCCTTCAGGCCTTGGATCCGAGGCAGCTGGGCAAGCCGGATCACTGTGTCCACATTGATATCCCCGCCTGTACGTGCAGGATTATTGTAAAGCATGAGGGGGAGATCCGTCTGATCATGGACGGCTTTAAAATGGTGATAGAGGTTGTCTTGGGTAGGTCGCGTATACCAAGGGGAAATCAAAAGGGCACTGTCCGCGCCCGCTTTTTGGGCCGCATTGGTTTGGAGGATGGTCTCTTCCGTTGAAATAGATCCGGTGGCAGCCATGACGCGGATTTTGCCTTTACACACGTCCGCAGCGATCTGCACAAGATGGGTTTGATCGGTAGGTGAAAGACTCAAAGATTCCCCTGTCGTCCCGCAGACAACGACGCCCTGTACGCCCGCCTCAATCTGGTGAGCGACGAGTTCTTCCAGCTTTTTTACGTCTAGCGTCCCGCCCTGCCATGGTGTAACAATGGCTGTATAAACCCCGTGAAACATCTTCAGATCCTTGTGAAAGTATATCGACCATGACTATATCATTTTTGACGTTTCGCCACAAGTTTTGTGATACCAATGTGTCATCCGTTTCAATGTGTCATCCCCGACTTACAAGTCCTTCATCTCCGACATCGTCGGGGATGTTAGGACTTGTTGACCCGGGCTACGCCAAAGGCTACGCCGCGGCGAGTCGGGGGCCCAGGAGCCGCAGAAAAATTCTTTCATATTTTGGCTTCCTGGATCCCCGGTCAAGGCTCTCTAAGTCCCCGATGATGTCGGGGGTAAGAGGGCCTAAGCCGAGGATGACAACTCTTAATTGGGTGGTGACACTGATGATAGCAGTACTTTTAAGCACCGACCCTCTCCACGCCTCCACCTCCATCGATAAAAAAGTGGATATGTGGCTGGGGATTCGGCAAAATCCTCATCAGTTTTCTGCCCATGACATTACCACCTTTGTGGAGGCCCATCCTCATTGGCCGTCCCATAAGGAGTTCTGCGAAAAGGTCGAGGCTGTTCTTGCTAAGAGTGGGTCGGACCAGGAATGCATTAATTGGTTTACAAAACATCCTCCTCAAACAGCAGCCGGTGCGATGGCCTATGCGCATGCGTTGCAGGCCCCCTCAAAGATAACGTCTATTGTCAGAACCGCTTGGTCAACGTTGCATTTTACGCAAGCCGAGGAAACAAAATTTCTTAAAAGCTTTAAGCGCTATCTCCCCGCTGACGCCCACCATGACCGGCTGCACTTTTGTGTGTGGAATGGTCATCACGACCATGTCAAACGATTGTCCCCCCACCTGTCAGCGGACATGCAACAGGTCGCGGCGGTCTCTCTCGCCTTTATGCAAGATCAGCCAGATGCGTCGCAAAAGTTACGTACCCTCCCGGCGCGATTGCATCAAAACGAGGGACTGCTCCATGCGGTGGCTGCTTGGCATAAAAAACACAAAAATGTGGGGGAAGCTGCGCGTATTTTAGCGGCGGTATGTCCACGTTCTGAGTCAGCCGAGCACTGGTGGAAAACCCGAAATTACATTGCGCGAGAACTCATTGGGTTGAAAGATTATAGCGGCGCTTATCAAGTGGTCGCTTCTCATAACCTGAAGGCAGGTGGAGAAGACTTTGCCAGCGCAGAATGGCTCTGTGGATGGCTCGCACTGCGCTTTCTCAATTGTCCGCAAGAGGCTCTGTGTCATTTTCAAAAGGTCGCAAATAATGTCAATGGCGCGATCAGTAAATCACGGGCGCTCTATTGGTTGGGGCGAACTTATGAGCACGTAGGCGATCTTGAGAAGGCGGCACAAGCCTACGGACAAGCCGCACGCTATAAGACGGTTTATTATGGTCAGCTGGCAGCTGCCAAGCTTCAAGATAAGGCTTATCCGTCTCTCAGAGCGCTCAAGGTTACGCCGCAAGACAAGGCCCGCTTTAATCAACAGGATCTCGTGAAAGCGGCGCACGTTTTGAAGAAGCGGGGAAAAGCCTGTGAGCCGGAACTCAGGCAGTTCCTCATCCAAATTGGGGCCAATGCCACAACCCCTGGAGAAAAAGATCTGGCTGTGCATCTCGCCCATACCCTCTCCCCCCCCTCCGTTGTGTGGGTTGCCCGCAAGGCAGGGCATGCAGATCCTCTCCATCTGAAGCTCGCTTTTCCCACCTGCTCTGTGCCATGCACAGGGCCAGAAGATGCATTTGTGATGGCCATTGCTTACCAAGAAACCCGTTTCGATCCGACGGCCGTCAGCAACAAAGAGGCCAAAGGACTACTCCAACTCCTCAGTTCCACAGCAGCAAGGGAAGCAAAAAGACTCGGGATTCCCCACTCAGAGAAAAAAATCTTTGATCCAAAACATAACATGCGCCTGGGAGCTTCCCATATTTCCTCCCTTCTGAAGGACTTTGACGGGTCCTATCTTTTGGTCGCCATTGCCTATAACGCGGGTCCTCATGTGGCCAGCCGGTGGGTCACAGAACGGGGAGATCCCCGCGATCCGCGCATTGATGTTATTGATTGGATTGAGCTCATCCCTTACGCGGAAACCCGCAATTACGTCCAGCGCGTGCTTGAGACAACAACCGTGTATCGATGCGTCAACGGCACGCCTCAATATACCCTCGTCGATGACCTCCAAAGACGAGGGGCGTAGAAGGAGGGTCTAGACAACCACTTCATGGTCTTTGACGCGTTCATCAATGATTTTCGTCACACACGCATCGGACCAAACATTGAGGGCCGTCTCCACCATATCAATTAAACTATAGAAAGGCAGAATAAGACCGAGAAGGGTGATGGGAACATTCATGCTGGTGAGCAAACTGGCGCTTAGGAAAAAGCATCCCATCGGCACGCCTGCATTCCCAACGGCCGCAATGGTCGAAACAAAAATCCATAAGATCATGGTGAGCATATCAATCTCAGCCCCGTTGTTTTGCATGAGGTAAATCACCGTTGCAAAAATAAAGGCGGCGCATCCATTCATATTAATGGACGTGCAGAGCGGCAAAACAAACCGGCTGACCTTAGGAGACACATTCAGATTACGCTCAATGGTCTCCATCGTGACAGGCAATGTTCCCGCTGAGGATTTAGAAAAAAACGCAACGGAGAGGGCCGGCAGCATGCCGTGCAGGGCCTGAAACGGCTGAATATTGTGGCGGCGTAAGAGGAGAGGTAATACCACAAACCCCTGGACGACATTGGCAAGGACAACAACCGCAAGGTAACCGCCTAAGCCCCGAATATCGACCCCACTGCGCAACTGAACAATGGTTGCGGTAATAAAGCCAAAGAGGGCAATAGGAATAATCTTGACGACCCATCCCGTAATCACCAGAAAGATCCCATGGGCGCCTTTAAAGAAATCCATAATCCCAAGGCGTGATTCTTCATTCGGAATCTGACGAATGGCAAGCCCCACCACAATGCTCACAAAAAGAGCCCCCATGACTTGATGCTCGAGAAAGGGAGAGAAGACATTCGCAGGGATAAGATGGGTGAGATAGCTCAAGTAACTCGTTTGCGAAACCGAGTCATGCACAGCCCCCATAGGCGCAGAAACCGCACTGATATTCGAAGGCGAGATCAGCAGGTAAAGGCCACACGCCACAGCGGCTGCAATGATCGTTGTGCCGACCGTATAAAAAAGCGTGCTTTGCCAAATCTTTTTCATCGAATCGGTGGCGCTATATTGAGAGATCGTCACAATGATCGAAAGTGCGATAATGGGTAAGCTGATGCACTTAAAGATTTTGATAAAAACATCGGAAGTAAGGGTACCCAGCTCTTGCAGGAACGTAATGCCTGAAAAGCCGCTGATGACCCCTAAGGTAATCGCAAGAAGATAAATCAAGGCCATTGAGGGCCGTTTTTTTGAATGTTGAACGCACATGGTGCACCTCATCGTTAAATGTGTTTATGAAGAAAAGCCGTAAATGTGAGGGGAAAAAGGGAATATGCTAGCAGCCGCTAGCAACAGAGATGCGCGCAGACGCTGAAAGAGGCTGTGAAATTGATGTTCAATAACGAGCGCATTTAAATTAGTCGAATCCTTTAAAATAAGTACGTCATCATCTCTATCACAGGGAGGGTTAACAACCAATTAAAATTATTGCATAAAAACGTCACCGCCGCCGGTGCATTAACCACCCGGCGATGCCCACGCTCATCGCAACCCCTGTAATGATCAGAGTCGCGAGGGCATTGATTTGAGGCGTAATGCCAAAGCGGATGCTTGAGAAAATCACCATGGGGAGAGTGGATGAACCGGGACCTGCTACGAAACTCGCAAGAACCACATCATCCAAGGAGAGGGCAAAAGCCAACAACCATCCTGAGACAAGGGACGGAGAGATAAGAGGCAAGGTAATGGCTGTAAAAACTTTTAAGGGCCGAGCGCCAAGATCAAGAGCCGCTTCCTCAAGGGACAAATCCATATCTGCCAGCCTCTCCCGCACGAGAATCGTCACATAAGCCATACACAGTGTGGTATGGGCGCAGGTAATGGTGAGAATGCCTCGACCCTTGGGCCACCCAAAAGTTTGTTCTAAGCCTACAAAAAGCAGCAGAAGCGAGAGGCCGGTGATGACCTCGGGCATCACCAAAGGGGCCGTGGTCAAGATTCCAAAAAGCCCTCGCCCTCGAAATTTTCCAAACCGCACAAGAGAGACGGCAGCGAGCGTGCCCAGCACAACCGCAAGTGTCGCGGATAAAACAGCAACTTGGAGGCTGACAAAAGCCGATCGAATTAACACCGTATCTTGCAGGAGGGATCCATACCATTGAGTCGAGAAGCCATGCCATACCGTGACTTGGGGGGATGCGTTAAAAGAAAAAACCACAAGAGTAAGAATGGGAAAATAGAGAAATCCATAACCTAAGGTCATCCAGATCTTCAAGAAAAGGGAGAGTGTCCTATGCATTGAATAGCCTCACCTGACGTTCCTGAAGCCGTTGGAAAATCGCAAGCGGAATCAGAAGGAAAGCGAGGAGAACGGTGGCAAGAGCCGCCGCAACAGGCCAGTCACGATTTGTGAAAAATTCGTTCCAGAGGACCTTGCCAATCATGAAAGTTTGAGACCCCCCCAGAAGTTCTGGAATCACAAATTCTCCTGCTGCAGGAATGAAGACCAATAAGGATCCTGAGATCACCCCAGACAAGGAAAGAGGGACGACAACCTGCCAGAAAGCCTGAAAGGGCCGTGCCCCTAAATCATAGGCAGCTTCTAAAAGGGAGCTGTCGATTTTTTCAAGAGAAGCATACAGAGGAAGAATCATAAAGGGGAGGTAGCAATAAACAATGCCTAAGATTGTCGCAAAATGGGTGTCGAGGAGGACAAGGGGTTGGTGAATCAATCCGACCTTTATAAGGGCTGTGTTTAAAAGCCCGTGGGGGCTCAAAATCCCAATCCATGCATAAGCACGGAGCAAGAAGGACGTCCAAAAAGGGAGGATGACCAGCATTAACAGAGGCGCCCGTACGGAAGGAGAAGCCTTCGCAAGTCCATAAGCCATAGGGTATCCAATGAGAAGGCAAGTGACAGTACTGATGAGGGCAATGGTCAGGGCTTCAAGGTAAGAGAGCACATAGAGGGAATCTGTTCCGATGAACGTATAATTTCCTAAGTGCAAGCGAATCACCAGAAGGCCCTCTTCCACCCACTCGACCAGCGGCCCATAAGGAGGGAGCCCCATTTTTAATTCAGAGAGGCTAATCTTAAGAACAATCAAAAAGGGAATAAGGCAAAAGAGCAGACCCCATCCATAGGGCGCAACAGTGGCCCAAAGTGGGGTGGAAAGAAAGCGGCGAAGTTTGGAGGGGAGATGTATCATGGGTTGTTGCCACGCCCCCTCTTGTCACCCCCGCGGAGGCGGGGGGCCAGACTTAAACTTTCCCGCGCTTGCGCGGGCATTATTTCTGGATCCCTGCTTTCACAGGGATGACAAAGAAGAACGCGAGGGTGACACGTCTTTCTCATGACGACAACACAATACTATTTTCAGCGCGCCAGAAGAGGTACACCTCATCCTCCCACGTGACGGCACGCTCAGCAAGTCGCACCAGATTCGGCTGGGTGGCCAGTACAATTTTTCCACTGCTGAGCTCCACATGATAAATGGAAACATCTCCCAAATATCCGATATCCTTCACAATGCCTTTGGTGGCATTGCGCTGATGTTCGGGTGGTGAGGTTGCAATCATCACCTTTTCAGGACGAATGGCGACTTTGACTTGCGCCCCTATGGGGGCATTCGTCGAGTGGCTGACGTAGAGCTCACAGCCTGCTTCCTCTGATTCGACCAACAGGTGATCTGAATCCTCCTCGATAACGCGGCCCTCAAACTTATTAATCGATCCAATAAAGTCCGCAACATACTCGGAATGCGGATACTCATAGATCTCATTTGGTGTACCGATTTGACTGAGACGTCCGTGGTCCATAATGCCGAGGCGCGAGGCCATGGTCATGGCTTCTTCCTGGTCATGGGTCACCATGATAAACGTAACACCCACTTCTTCCTGAATGTTCACAAGTTCGAATTGGGTTTGCTCTCGCAGCCTTTTATCAAGGGCGGCAAGGGGCTCATCAAGCAGCAGAAGTTTAGGTCGTTTTACAAGGCTACGGGCTAAAGCCACCCGTTGACGCTGCCCGCCTGAAAGTTGATGGGGATAGCGGGCGCGAAACTTTTCCATTTGGACGAGATGCAGAACATCCCGAATGCGCTCCTTCATTTCTGCAGCAGAAATTCCTTCCTGCTTAAGACCAAAAGCGACATTTTTTTCAACGGTCATATGGGGAAAAAGCGCATAGGACTGAAACATCATATTCACAGGGCGGTCATAGGCAGGTCTGCGGGTGACATCAACCCCATCAATATAAATCTTGCCCTGGCTGGGAGCCTCAAACCCTGCGAGCATGCGCAGAAGCGTCGTCTTGCCACATCCCGAAGGTCCCAAAAGGGCAAAAAACTCGCCCTGATAGATGGAAAGGGTCACGTCATCCACAACCACATGGCCCCCAAATTCCTTAGAAACGCCCTCTAAATGAATATAAGGTTTCGCTTTTGGATCCTGCCAAGGCTGGAGATCTCTTCGTTTCAGTCGTTGCATCTTCTTTTACCGTCCAATCTTGACACGCGTCCATTCACGAGATCGCATACGTTCATACCGGGGTGCATGGGTCGTGTCGACGTAGAGTGTATCAACAACCTCTTGAGGGGGATACACAAGAGGATTGTCTCTAATTTTTTGCTCAACAAAGGGAAGAGAAGCAGGAATACAATTAGCGGTGTCCGTTGCGTTGGTGACCCGGGCAATAATCTCAGGCCGAAGCATAAAATTGATAAAAGCATGGGCTTCCCGCACATGGGGCGCGTCTTGAGGAATCGCGAAGACATCGATCCACAAAGCCCCCCCCTCCTGAGGGATGACGTATTCAATGTCCATGCCCGCAGCTTTACCAAGCTTTTGTCCTCGGATAAGCTCGCCTGAAAATCCTTCCACAAGGCAGTAATCTCCAGAGGTGAGATCGCCCACCGAAGGAACAGCTTGAAATTTTTTGATAAAAGGCCGCACCTTGATGAGCTGGGCACTCGCCAACTTTAAATCATCAGGGCTGCTTGAGTCAGGGTCTTTTCCTAAATAGCTTAAGACAGAGGGAATGACATCAAGAGGGGAATCAATCAGGATCACGCCACAGTCCGCAAAGCGTGACACAACAGCAGGATCAAACAGCATGGCCGCGCTGGTGCGAGGGGCGTTAGGGAAGCGCTCTTCAATCATGCGCTTATTAAATGCAAATCCGCGCGTGCCCCAGATAGAGGGAAGGGCAAAACGATTGTCTGGATCCACAGCTTTCATACGGGTAAGAAAGGAAGGGTTCACTCCCTTCGCCTGGGGGATTAAAGAGAGGTTCAGAGGTTGGTAGAGGTTGGCCCCCAGTTGGCGTGCAAGGTCAGGCCAGACAGTGAGCCCGACAACATCATAGCCCGATGATCCCGCCAAGAGTTTCGTTTCCATGACCTCAGAACTATCATAGACGTCATAGTTGACCTGAATGCCTGTTTCCTTCTCAAATTGCGTTAAAATGTCAGGCGCAATGGCATAAGCCCAATTGTAAACATTGACGACACGGGCGCTCAAGGCGCCTGGGAAGGTGAGCGTAAGGAACAGGAATATGAAGGTAGAACTCAGAAAAATTCTTGTCATCCCCGCGACCCGGGCTACGCCAAAGGCTACGCCGTGGCAAGAGGCGGGGACCCAGATATAATTCCCGTGCTTGCGCGGGTCAGCAACACTGATCAATTGTTAACGTTCCTTCTCAAGAGAGCGGGCCTCATCAACCAGCATAATGGGCACCCCATCCCGAATCGGGTAGGCAAGCTTCGCGCGAGGGCTGATGAGTTCATTCTTCTTTTCATCATAGGTCAAAGGCCCCTTTGTCAAAGGGCAGACAAGCATTTCAAAAAGCCGGGCATTCAAACGCATCGTTTTCTTCATTTTAAGCCTCCGCCCTAGTGCAACACGGGTCCCTGCCTGGGAAAATAAGGGTGGGACATTTCCATGAGGGCGATCATCATATCGCATCGTTCCGACAAGGAATCAGTCTCTAAAAGCGCCTGCTTTTCGATAGGTTCAAACGGGCACGCCATGGTGAGAGAATTGAGGATCAGGTCATCGCTGGCATGATCAATTTCATCCCAATTGGCCGCAATATCTTGGTCGGATAAATAGGCCTTCAAGCGATCCAAAAGACGCGGGCGATCCATAAAAGGATCGGCCGAAGAATCCTCCAAATCTGCCTCATACCCTGTGTAGGTGACACGGGCTTTGAGAGGGGACGTCGTGGCAATTTCATGAATATGAAATCGGCACAGTCCTTGCAAAAGCACAAAAGGGCGAGATTCTTCTTGAAAACTGATGATGCGCCCCACGCACCCCTTTTGGAAATGTCCTCCATCAGGATGGGTTTGCACAATTCCGAGGAGGCGATGACGTTCGGCAAGTGCTGCATCCAAGGCCGTGCGTCCCGCCCGATCAGTCATGATCAGCGGGAGTTGGGCCCTTGGGAGCAAAATCGTCCCCGCCGCCTTATAGAGGGGGAGAATATCCGGGAGATCTTCAACGTTCATGCCACAGCCTCGTCTACAGATGCATATAGTGAATATATAGTGATTTATAGAACCATTGGCAATGTGGAAGAATTGAGGGGTGAAGCCCAATGGACTTAAGGCCGCGGTTCTTCGTTTGGTTTCACACGTCGAAGTGAATTCTCCCCTGTAGCTCCCGGCTACGTCAGCCGAGACGAGAGTTTGGGATGCCATTCGCCCCTGAAGCTTTGATGTGACAGGAGTTTTGGCGGATACCCGATTCGACTTCAGCCCCGAGCTTTGGCTCGGGGTTTTACGGAGGCGGGTGAAAAGGTGCAGGGGGAAAGGTCAGCATCAAGAAGAGAGATATGACATCAGATAAGCCTTGCAGAACGCCCATCTTTTCTTTAGAAACCAAACAGTTGCCGAAGTAGCTCAGTTGGTAGAGCAACTGATTCGTAATCAGTAGGTCGGGTGTTCGATTCACCTCTTCGGCACCAGGGATGGACAGAGGTTTCGAACATTCTGCAAGTAGAAAAAACATTCCAGGCAGCCTATAGGTAACAGTTGGGAGGCTACAGCTGGGAGTGCATGTCAGAAGGATGTGTGGAGGATGGGGTGAAGAACCAAGATTTTATTATACACGCGTAAAAACCATCGACAATTAGATAAATATGGGCAATAAAGCCTTCTAAGGACTGGATTCATCCGGTTTCATAAAAATTTAGATAGGCATTTTGAAATGAGCGGCCATCCTAAACTTCTTATCACGGGAGGATCTGGTTTTATTGGATCCCATTTCGTCCGTCTCTGCCTTCATAAAGGGTATCAAGTTCTTAATTTGGATGCCCTGACTTACGCTGCTTCTCAAGATACATTACAAGACTGTGCGCATCACCCCCTCTATCATTTCCAAAAAGGATTGATTCAGGATCCGGACTTTATATGTTCCCTTCTTGCAACGTTCAAGCCTACAGCTATCGTTAACTTTGCTGCCGAAACTCACGTAGATCGTTCTATCGATTCCCCGGCTCCCTTTATTGAAAGCAATATCAGGGGCTCTTTCATTTTAGCCGACGAAAGTCGCTCCTACTACAATAAGCTCTCTAACGACGAAAAAGAAAATTTTAGATTTTTGCATATCTCAACGGACGAAGTGTTTGGATCATGTCCCCATGATCCTTATACCGAAGAAGCCGCTTATAACCCAAGTTCGCCTTACGCCGCTAGCAAAGCTGCTGCAGACCTTGTTCTTAAATCCTATTACCATACTTATGCATTTCCTCTCCTGATTACCAATTGTACAAATAACTACGGCCCTTTCCAGTTTCCGGAAAAATTGATTCCCCTTATGATTATCCGCGCATGTGCAGGTCAATCCTTGCCTCTTTATGGCACAGGAATGCAAGTGAGGGATTGGCTCTATGTTGAAGATCACGTCGAAGCCATCTTGCATGTCCTTCAGAATGGAAAACTCGGAAACACCTATAATATAGCAGGATTAAAGGGAGAGATTTCCAATAAAGTAGTGGTTGAGGAAATCTGTGCGATCCTCGACGCTCTGCAGCCGCGCACCCCTCAAGCTTCTTACAGGGACCTTACAACTTATGTGATAGATAGGCCGGGGCATGACTTCCGCTATGCCCTTGATATGAGTAAGATTGCAAGAGAATTGGGTTGGCAGCCCAAAACTTCTTTTAAGGAAGGGTTAACAAAAACTGTGATGTGGTACTTAGAAAATCGCTCTTGGTGGGAGGCTATCCAAGGGAGAGGGTTTCAACCTCATCGATTAGGACTTATAAAATGAGAAAAGGTATTCTTCTTGCTGGGGGTAAAGGAACGCGACTTTATCCCCTGACATGCGTCGTCAACAAACAACTCCTGCCTGTTTATGATAAGCCGATGGTATATTATCCTCTGTCGATCTTAATGCTAGCTGGCATCAAAGAAGTCCTAATCATCTCCACCCCCTCTGACCTACCTCTTTATGAAGATCTTTTAAAGGACGGACATCAGCTGGGGATGCGCCTTTCTTATCAAATTCAGACTGAAGCTCGGGGCTTGCCTGAAGCCTTTATTTTGGCTGAAGATTTCTTACAAGGTGCTCCCTCTGTTCTCATTCTTGGAGATAACATCTTTTTTGGATTGGGGTTACAATCTGTTTTAGAGAAGCTATCTTCTCAGATCGAGGGTATGAATGTATTTTCCTATCCTGTTCAGAATCCCCAAGATTATGGTGTGGTAGAGGTCTCTCCTAACAATAAGATTATATCCATTGAAGAAAAACCTATTGCACCAAAGTCGAATTTAGCCCTCACAGGGCTCTATTTTTGTGATTCCCGTGCCCCATCTTTTGCAAAGAAGTTAACGCCTTCTGCTCGGGGAGAGCTCGAAATTATTGATCTGATGCGGGCCTATCACCAAGAAGGTGCTCTTTCCATCAACCCTCTTGGTCGAGGTGCAGCATGGCTCGATACGGGCAGTCCCGACAGTCTTTTAGATGCTGCAAATTTTATTGCAACGATTGAGCGTCGTCAGGGTCTTAAAATCGCCTGCTTAGAAGAAATTGCTCTGCATAAGGGGTGGATTGATCAATTTATGGTTCGCAAAACAATCCAAGCTCTCAAAAGTTCACAATATAAAATATACCTCGAAACCCTTTTAGCCCAACCTATGGATTAGAGAGAGAAGGGAAGCCACGTGAAAAAATACTTCAAAGAATATCGCGAGAGTGACTTGGACTTGTTTTCCTGGGGTTGCTGATCGCTATCTCGAGTCTGTTTTACGTTCAGATGCTGTCTGTAATGCCACCACCTTTTATCTCTTCATTCAATATGAAAATGATCCGAGTATCTGGACCAGTCGGTGGTTTTTTATGCGCCTTAATTGGCGCTGTAATTATGATTGTTGTTCAGGCGCGCAAGAGGCACGCTGAAGACGGTCGTTTAAAGAGCGATCAACACTCCAAAACTCAGGTTATGTATGCTATTCTAAGTGAGCGATCACAGCTTTTATTTGTACATCATTCAGATGGCTCTTTGATCCTCCATTGAACAGTTTTAGCTTCTTAGCGTTCACCTAATCATTCAGATGGTCATGGTTGTTTCGTAATGAATACGCAACACTTGCGCAATCTGCTGCTGGCTCCATCCCTCAGCATTCAAAAGAACAGATTTGATCCTGTCGGCAACCCGACGATCCCGTCCTATTCTCTACTTCTTCTCGAGATCTTCTTTCTCTGATGGCGTCAGTATTATCTTCTGGCCGTAAAAACTATCAATTTCGTCTCAACATCAAGCTGCTTCATTGGCGTTGGGTATAGACACGAAAATTCATCACATCAAGAAACGAATTTCCGACAAATAGGATTTTTTCTTCTTCATGAGCGAACGTCAACGACCCCTTGTTGGACGTAGAGCCAATCTATATAATCCTCACAGAAATCCTTTCGTTACAAGAATCCTTTGAACGAGAGAGAGTTTTTCGCGTGCGCTGCCTCTCTTGGTGTAGTAGGTGCGAATTTCGGTTATATCCTCTTTTTTTACGCGATTCTTTACGTAATCAAGAGCGTAGTATATTTGATCTAGAGAATAAATTTCCAGCCACCTAAGGTCTTTTTTCAAAAAAGGAAAAGAGCCAAAACAAATACCATTCAAATTGAACAGGTGCATTTGCTGCTTTGTTTCAGATAAATCATAAAAAAATTGAGATAACTTTTCCTTTTCATGTTCTTGAGATAGACGTTTTGCAGGTAATTTGGTGTCATCCGAAAAAGAGAGCGCAGGGGGCATTAACACGTCTTTTGGGAATACGCGCCATGCCTTTTCTATATTTCCGTCGTCTAATATATTATTTATAAAATGAGAAGAAGGATATATAATATAGGGTGTGTACCCTGCTCTCTGTACAACAGATGTGAATCCTACTTCTCCTTGTTGGACACAATGGCGTTTGAAATCTAAGGGAATATATTGATTCCAGAAGTTTTGTATTTTTTCATGCTTGAATGCTTTGCCTGATAAGACAAAAAGCCAAGAAGCCATATGGTAGGAGATGGTTTTAATATCTGCTATGGCGATGCAATCTTGTTGCATTCTAGAAATTCTTTCAAATAAATCAGGGCATAAACCTTCTAGATAAAATATAGAATCGTTCATAAATAAAACTTGGCCCTCGTTGGGTATATTCACATTTTTATAAAGCCATTGTGCAGCGTACTGATAAAGTCCCCAATCTCTACCAATTTCGGGACGCTCTATGTACACATCTGCATTTATTTTTTCTAGCTCTTCTTGTGACAATTTTCCATTGTTTAAAACAATTATGTAATAATTATTTTCAGCTAATTTTTTTATTATATTTTTTTGGTTTCTGCCGATCTTCTCACAATAAACAGCAAAAATAGCAAAACGATTGCATTGTCCAGGGGAGCGACTACTGAGCTGCAGGAGAGTTGTTTTCTTAAAATTTTTTATAAATAAAAGACAAAAGGTATATGCATAAAACAAAGATAGCAATATATGCGAGGCTATTTTTTTGGCCATTTTAGTAAGGAAGTTCATACAATAAAATCTTTTCTTATGCTGTCTACATAATCTTTGAGGGCGTCTTTCTGATGATAATGGAATCCTCTCAATTTTTTTATTTTTGTGGAAGACACCTTTATTTTTATGGGACTAACATCGCCGTGTTCAAATTTTACAAGACCGGGAGGGCAGTGCAGAAGAGAGGCGATTTCTTTCACAATAGTCTCAATGCGTATGGAGTGTCCTGAGGCTATATTGAGTGCTCCACTGACGCTTTCATCGTCCAATGCGCAGCATAGGGCATAAGCTACTTCCTTTACATGCATTAAATCGATCTCTTTGTCAGGATCTTTGCAGATAAATGTTTCTCCTCTATCTAATGTGGAAATAAGCGAAGGAATGAATCTTTTTGGAGACTCCCCAGGTCCATAAAGCCAAAAGATGCGTGGCCATAGTGTATCAAATTTGAAAAAACGGCCGAGGGCTTCTAACGAATGATGAGTTATATTTTTTGCGCATGCGTATAAGGTCTCATTTTGCAAGAGGCCCTCTTCTTCTAAAATACTTTCAGACCAATCATATTCGGCACAGGAGCCGACAGAGAGACATCTTTTGCCGCCATTGCGTCCAAATTCTGTAAAGAGATCAATAGAGGCCAGCATCCACTCTAAATTTTCTTGGGAATGCATATAATCCAAGGGATTAACGTACCATGCTAAATGGATAAGGTGTGAGGGTCTAACTTCTTTGAGAAGAGCACGCCTTTCCTCTTGATCCAAAAGGTTAGCTTTGACGGGATGCATACATGGAGGGAAATCTATTTTACGGGAATGATAACAGGGAAAGACTTCATAGTCTTTCTCTTGCAGAAAGGGCAAAAGATGTTGTCCGATAAATCCACTGGCGCCAGTAATAAGGACTCTTTTCATGAGGAGTATGTCTCTACATATCCAAAATTGTTATCACGTTCGGAGATAATTTTTTTTTCGATAGGCCATTGAATGGCGAGCGTTGGATCATTCCAATGAATGCCATCTTGGTAGTTCGCATCATAGAAGTTTGTCATTTGATAAAATACGGTGGAATTATCCTCTAAACACTGAAAGCCATGGGCAAAACCAGCAGGAACAAACAAAGATTTTTTATTTTCTTTGCTGAGTTCCACACTTATATGCTGGAGGTAAGTGGGTGATTCTTTTCGAAGGTCAATGATAACATCAAATATTTTTCCTTCAATCGCTCGCACAAGTTTACCTTCTGCAAGGGGGGGGTGTTGAAAATGGAGCCCCCGCAACGTTCCTTTTTGATAATTATAGGAGAAATTACACTGTGGAAAAGAGGAAGGAAGCCCGTTCTCAGCAAATTCTTTTTCACAAAAGGATCTAAAAAAATATCCTCGTTCATCCTGAAAGGGCGTTACTTCTATAATGAAAGCATCCTTTAAGGGCGTCTGAATAAATTGCATATTAGAAAACTTCAAGAGTGGGGATTGCCGTTACAAATTTTCCACCCCACTCTCTGATATAGGCCAGTTGCTCTGCAATCTCTTTCTTCAAATTCCAGGGGAGGATCAGTACATAATGAGGCTGATTCTTTTTTATATATTCTTCATCGAAAATAGGGATATACGATCCAGGTAAAAATTTATTTTGTTTATGCGGATTTTTATCAACGGTAGCACCTATAAAATCAGCTTTTACGCCGCAATAATTAAGGAACGTATTTCCCTTTGCTGGCGCTCCATAGGCCATAATTGTTTTTCCTTTTTGTACTTCATCAACGAGAAAGGAAAGAAAATCTGTCTTTATTTTCTTAACAACGTCAGGAAAATTTTTGTATGTGTCGATATTTGTGAGGCCAAAGTCATTTTCTTTTTTGATAATATCCTGAACGTTTTCAGATATCTCTCTTGCACGATTTCCCTCATGACACCCATAAATTCTCAAAGACCCTCCATGGGTGGGAAGTTCTTTGACATCGAAAATGGAAAGCCCATGGGCTTTAAATATGTTACGTACGACATTGAGGGAAAGATAAAAGAAATGTTCATGATAGATAGTATCAAACTGCCCCTCCTGAAAGAGTTTTAAAAGGTGAGGAAATTCGATGGTGACAATGCCCTCAGGTTTTAGGAGAATTTTTATTCCCTGCACAAATGAATTAATGTGAGGCACATGCGCCAAGACATTTTTAGCGGCAATGAGATCTGCTTGATGACCCTGCTGTGCCCATAAGGAGGCCGTCTCATCACTAAAAAAATCAGTGAAGACATCGATGCCTTTTTCTTTTGCGACTAAGGCAACATTTTCTGCAGGTTCTATACCTAAAACGGGGATGCCTTCTTCTTTAAAGTACTGAAGTAAGTACCCATCATTGCACGCAATCTCCACAACTTTTTTTGTATTATCTAATGCACATAGGTCCATCATTTCTTGGGCATATTTTTTGCAGTGCGCCAACCAAGAAGGGGAATAAGATGAAAAATACAGATAGTCTTTGAATATGTCTTCTGGAGATGATTTTTCTGTGACCTGCACCAAGTAGCATTGGGAACAGACCATGACATGAAGAGGATAATGAGCTTCTGGCTTACAAAGCTGCTCTTGGCTCAAAAGGCTATTTGCCAAGGGGGAACTGTAAAGGTTTACAAATGTAGTGCTGAGGGGGGCGTCACAAGAACGGCAGTTAAAGATAGTCATGTCTTAAAAACTCCTTGATTTGAGTGTAGGTCACATCCATAGGATGTGATGAAAAATGTTTATGTGGTCAACATGGTTCACAGGCAGTTTAGGAGGCCCCCCGAATGCGTTCATCGCCGTAGTCATAATCATGCCTTAAAAACTCTTTGATTTGAGCGCAGGTTACATCCTTCACTGTTGCGGGATCTGATAAAAAATGTTTATACCATTCTGCGGTCCATGTGATCGCTTTGTCCACAGATAGTTTAGGGTGCCAGCCTAGTTCCTTCATCGCCTTGGAGGAGTCGAGTGTTAAATAATTCGCTTCATGATAATTTTTCTCTTGAGGTCCAGAAACTTCCCACTCTCCTCCTATAATGCCCACTGTTTGGTCTGCCATCCAAGAAACGGGTTTAAAGTCAAGAGGGCTTGGTCCAAAATTCCAACCCCCTCCATAGGCTTGAGCGTTTTCGTAAAGTTTTTTGGCTAAAAGAATGTAGCCATTTAAAGGGTCGAGAACATGTTGCCATGGACGGACTGCGCGTGGGTTGCGTATCTGTACTTTTTCGTTGTTCTCAACAGAGCGCACACAATCAGGAATTAAACGATCTTTTGCCCAATCGCCCCCCCCAATGACGTTACCTGCTCTTGCAGATGCAAGCGCAATTCTCCCTTTTTCCTGTTTGAAGAAGGAGTCATTATAACAATTTGTCACAAGCTCTGAACAAGCTTTGCTATTACTATAGGGGTCATGTCCGCCGAGTCTGTCAATTTCCCTGTAGGGGTAAATCCATTCTTTGTTTTCATAGCATTTGTCTGTTGTTACATTAATGACAACGGTTGGCTTTCCTATAATCCTTATCGCTTCCAATAAGTGTACCGTCCCCAACACATTGACTTGATAGGTCCCCACAGGATCATCATAGGAGTCCCTTACGAGCGCTTGAGCGGCGAGGTGGAATATAACATCGGGGGCAAACGTGTCGATACATTCTTTTAAATGATCAAAATCGAGCAGCGTACCAACATGATGCTCCACACTCTCTTCGAGAGCAGTCAGGGTAAAGAGGTTGGGGGATGTATGAGGTTCTAAGGCATACCCGCATAATTTTGCACCTAAGGTATCGAGCAGGTGGCACAGCCAAGCTCCTTTAAAACCGGTGTGACCCGTAATAAAAACACGTTTATTTTCCCAGAAATTAGTCATTCCAGACCTTCCAAGGCGCTTGATTGTTAGTCCACAGATTTTCGAGTAATGTTTTCTCTCTGAGGGTATCCATAGGCTGCCAAAAACCTTGGTGTAAAAAGCAGTGTAGCTGCTGGTCTTTTGCAAGTGCCGTTAAAGGCTCTTCTTCCCAAGAAGTGTGGTCTCCTTCGATGTAATCAATGACCTTAGGGGAAAGGACAAAAAAGCCCCCATTAATCCAGTTGCCATCTCCCACGGGCTTTTCCTGCATTGAGTCCACTCTATCGCCGACAATGGTTAAGGCTCCAAATCTTCCTGCAGGTTGGGTTGCCGTAACGGTTGCGAGCCGTCCATGGCGTTTATGAAAATCAACAAGACCCGTAATATTGACGTCCGAAACGCCATCCCCATAGGTAAAGCAAAAATCCTCATCTCCCAGGTAATCGCGTACTCTTTTAAGACGTCCCCCTGTCATTGTATTTTCGCCGGTCTCGACAAGGGTTACTTTCCAATCGTCCGTTCTTTTTTGGTGAATTTCTAAATGTCCAGAGTCTAAAGAAATCGTCACATCGGCTGAATGCAGAAAATAATTTGCAAAATACTCTTTCAAAGAATATCCTTTGTATCCTAAACAAACAATAAATTCTTTAAAACCATGGGCTGCATAAGTCTTCATAATATGCCAAATGATTGGCTTATCGCCAATCTCAATAAGGGGTTTTGGCTTAGAAACTGTCTCTTCTGATAGGCGTGTGCCTAATCCTCCAGCGAGTATAACAACTTTCATTAGTGAGTCCACAAAAGGGCTATTGCATTTCGGGGGCATTATAAATATTCTCTGCGGGAATTCAAGAGAGGAGTTAAAATGTCAGTTTCATTCCCGGAAGCATATGCTAATGCCTCAAGTGTGAGCGGGATCTCGGAAGGTCCACAATGAATAAAATAGCGGTCTTATACCTAGCGCGCATCAAAGAAGGTCTGCATGATTTTGAAAAATTCGCCCGGTCCTATCGTCAATATCCCGCGGGACAAGCTCATGATTTGATCGTGATTTATAAGGGAGACTTTACAAAAACTGAAAAAATGGGTGCAGAAGCTATTTTTAAAGATATCCCTCATCAACCGGTTTGGATCGCTGATGAAGTCGGATTTGATATTCATGCTTATATGCATGTTGCTGAAAAATTACCGCATCAATATGTGTGTCCTTTTAATACCTATACAGAAATAATGACGGAAGATTGGCTCAAAAAGCTTTATGCCCCTTTTGCTGATCCGGATGTTGGCATTGTGGGCACCTCTGCTTCTTACGAGAGCATTCAAATCGGCCACAAGATCCTGCAGAAGGTTCTTTTTCTCTCTAAAACTTTGGGGAAATCTCTGGACAAGGATATACAAAGAAAATTTGCTTATATACTGGAAGGTCCACACAACGATCATAACAAAAAGAAAATTTCAAGTAAGAAAAAAAAAGAATTTATTCGCAAATATATATTATTTTTATTGCCTCTTTTTTTTATATGCATGCACTCGCTTTGCAAAATCCTTCCCCGTCGCGCACTAAAGAAAATGATTCCGTACAAGGTGCGTGCACATATGCTTTCTGACAAATGCATTGGCCTTCTATATCATATTTTTTTGAATCGGCATCTCTACCGAGATATTTATAAACTTCGACCCACTTTTTTTGCAAAATGTTCTGCCGCTGAGAGAACAAAAAAGTTTGAGGCATATTGGCACGCTATTACAAAGACAGGTGCTCCTCTAGATTATGCGTTCGATTTTCCCGTTTTTCCGAACCCTCACATTCGAAGCACAGGGTTCATGCTTGAGCGTGAAATACTCCTTAATTTTAAAAACCTTAAAAAAACGAAAGTGGCATGCTGTGCTTTCGAAAGTGGTAGAGAAAGTCTCACTAATTATTTCTTAAAAAGAGGAAAAAAAACCTTGCTCATTGGAGCAAATGGAACAGTCTACCCCCTAGAAGAGTGGCCAAGAAGTCAAACCTTTCGATTAGATCAGCAACAAAACTTAATCGCAAAAGATAATCACTCTACTGCGTATGAGGCAGCAGGAGCTTCTCAAAAAGTCATAGAATATTTAACGTGGGGAGACTATGTAGGGCCTGCTCCCAAGGTGATTTCTAAACTAGATTTTAGCAAGGAGGATAAGCTAACGGTTTCCGACTTATCTATAGGAAAAGTAAAAGAAAGTCCTTTTAAAGTAAGCATCGTCATCCCGACGCACAATCGTCTCCAATTGCTTAAACAGGCGATCTTCTCAGTCGTCCAGCAATCGTTTTCTGATTGGGAGCTGATTATCTTTGACAATGCATCTTCTGAACCGATCAAAGCGTATATAGAGTCATTGGCAGATTCAAGGATTCGCTTTGAGCGCTCTGAAGAATTTCTGCCTGTGACAGAGAGTTGGAACCAAGCGATTGATTGTGCGACGGGCGAGTACGTTATGTTTTTCGGAAATGACGATGGTTTAGCTCCAAAATATTTTGAGAAGCTCAACGCGATAACCGAGCGCTTTAGAGGGCCAGACTTCATTTACTCTGGATTGTATCTTTTTGGACATCCAGGGGTTTTTCCATGGTGTCGCCAAGGGAGTCTTGAGATTACGTGTAACGCCTCTTTCTTCAAAGACAACACGGCTCCCTTTTTGCTGAGCACAGAAGAGGCTCAAAAGGCATGGAAAGACGCAGTTAATTTTCGGAGAAACTTTTGCTTCAATATGCAGGGCCTCACATTTAAGCGATCCTTCTTGGAAACGCTGAGAATCGATGGCAAGATATTTCACTCCCCTTTTCCAGATTACTATCTTGCAACATTGGCAATGGCATATGGAAAAAATATTGTTGTTTGCCCAGAACCTTTAGCAATTCAGGGAGTCTCTCAAGAGTCTTTTGGGTACACATTATTTAATAATCTAGAGCAGCAGGGCGCTGAGATGTTACACACAACCCTCGAACATGATTCTCTTTTTATGGAATACAAGGAGAACTTCCTTCCCGGAGAGAGGTATCAAACGAACTATATTTTGACAATGGGGCATGTTGCAAAAAATGCTCCTGAAAGAGTGAGCACCGCATTTGGCATACGTAGATATCGCCGTTATCAGATCCTCTCTCATCTCCAGCGCCTAAAAAATAGTCAAGGGTTGTGGAAAACGCCTATTGGGAAAACATTGTGGCAACAGATGTCCCTTCCAGAAAAAGCTTTTTCGATACTTGTAAATACTATTTATTACGTTAACATACAAATCGTTATAAGGATAATTGAGAGGATTGTTTCTCCCACAACATTTAGAGTTGTTCCTCAGCTTATTGCTACTGGGAAATATTCGACCCTTCCGGAAGTTTTCAAGATGCTGGAAAAACAAAATGAGACATTTCACAAAGCAGCATGATGTTCAATGCGAGGCCTCTGAATTTAAAAGAGGAGTGCAGATGATTTTGATAGGTGCAGAAAAAATGAGACTAAAATCGGCAGCCTCGCATTGATCGCATATAAGGAGAGGTAATGAAGGTTTTTTCGACTGATTTTCCAGACGTTTTAATCCTTGAGCCAGAGGTGTTTAAGGATGAGCGAGGATTTTTCTTAGAAATGTTCAACAAAAAAACTTTCCAAGAATGCACGGGTCAGAAAGTAAGCTTTGTCCAGGATAATCTCTCCCAGTCTCACAAAGGGGTTCTGAGAGGGCTCCATTATCAAATAAAGCAGCCCCAAGGAAAATTAATACAAGTCCTCAGGGGGGCTGTCTTTGATGTTGCCGTTGATATCAGAAAACAGTCTCCCTCTTTTGGAAAGTGGGTTGGCGTTGAGCTTTCAGCAGAAAACAAACGCCAAGTATGGATTCCCCCTGGGTTTGCCCATGGTTTTTTGGCTTTAAGCGATACGGTGGATATTTGTTATAAAGTCACAAAATACAGAGCGCCCCAGTGGGAAAGAACAATTCGATGGGATGATCCGCAACTTGGCATCAAATGGCCCACCACGGAATCGCTCACGCTGTCTCCAAAAGATGCTATGGCCTCCTTGTTACAAGATGCGGACCTGTATCGATGATTTCCCCAAAACAAATACGGATCTTGGTGACAGGGGCCAAGGGACAAGTGGGGACGCACCTCAGCGATCAACTTCCCCTGGCTTTCCCTGCTGCAAACATTTTATTTTGTGATCGTACATCATTAAATCTCTTAGATACTCAGAAGCTTAGAAAAACTGTTGAAGAATTCGCTCCGCATATCATTATTAATGCAGCCGCTTACACTTCTGTTGATAAGGCAGAAAGCGAACAGGATATGGCTTATGTTGTGAATGCTGAAGTGCCAAAAATTCTTGCAGAAATATCTGAAAAAAATAATAGCCTTCTGGTTCATTATTCAACGGATTATGTTTTTGATGGCATAAAAGAAGGATTTTATAAAGAAAATGATAAAACAAATCCTCTCAATGTATATGGAAACACAAAGAGGGAAGGAGAGGTCAACATTATCTCAACAGGGGGAAATTTTCTTATCTTAAGAACAAGTTGGGTTTATGCAGATAAAGGTCATAATTTTCTCCTCACGATTCTGCGTCTTGCGCAAGAAAGGAAAGAACTTTCAATCGTGAATGATCAACATGGCAGCCCGACCTCTGCTCCATGGCTTGCGGCGGTGACAGTAAACTTATCGAAAAAATTTATGTCGGAAGAGCCCATCGAAAGTGGTATTTATCATGCTGTCGCTCAAGGAGAGACAACCTGGTTTGACTATGCGCGTTTTATAGTGGAAAAAGCAGGAATAAAGGGCGTTAATGTAATACCTACTTCGTCAGACACGCTCGACTTTAAAGCAAAACGTCCAAAAAATAGTTGTCTTTCAACCGAAAAACTTCAGAAAAATTTTGCAATTGTTCCCATTATGTGGGAACAAGATGTCGAACGTAGCATCGACTTATGGTTAAAAAATAGACAATGAACTCAATATCCATCCTCATGGCAACCTATAATGGGGCCCGTTTTTTAGAAGAACAACTCCTTTCGATTGAGAAGCAAACCTATCCCCACTGGCATTTGTATGTTCTCGATGATGGCTCTAAGGACGATACGTGGGCGATTCTTGACGCGTTCCAACAACGCGTTGGAACAAATAAGATAACCCTTCGCCAGGGACATCATCAAGGATGCGTCAAAACATTTCTCTCTCTTGTGTGCGATAAAACCATCACCTCTGATTTTTATGCGTACGCAGATCAAGATGATGTCTGGGATAGCGATAAACTCGAGCGTGCAGTGAAGGTTCTGAAAAACCATATTGCAGTTCCGTTTCTCTATTGCTCCTCTTCACGATTGATCGATGAGAATGGAAAGATTATGGGAAGGACGTCAGCATATACCCGTCCGCCCTCCTTTAAAAATGCGCTCGTGCAGAACATTGCTGCAGGGCATACAATGGTTTTTAATAAACAGGCACGAAACCTCCTCAAAAACATGGGGGTGGTGGGAGTTTTTATTCATGATTGGTGGACGTATATCGTGGTCACTGCTTGTGGGGGAGGCGTCTATTTTGATGCACAGCCCTCCGTGTCTTACCGTCAGCACAGCGCTAATCTCATCGGAATCAACTCTGCATTCAAGTCATTCCACAATGCCCTCAAAAGAGTTTGGAAAGGAGAATTCAAGGGATGGACAGAATCCCATCTTTTCTTCTTGTCCCATATGAAAGATCCTATAACAGGAGATGCTAAGAAAACGATAGATTGCCTCGCTTGTTCGCGACAGAAATCCTTATTTATGCGCGTGATCTTTTTTATAAAATCAGGCGTTTTTCACCAAACGATCCTTGGCAACCTTAAGTTGCTCTGTGCCTCTCTTGTAAATAAGATATAAGATACATTCTCAAATTGCGCCCGCATCTCATAAAAACCTCCTTGACTAGCATAACAATGGCGTGCTGATATGAATCTCCCATCCTGAAGTCAAGAAACTTATATCGATCCCTCATGCCTGAAGATTGATTCGCAATGGGTATAGTCACTGAAATTATAAAGGAAAATCCTATGCGTCATTCTCTTAAATGTTGTCTTTTGAAGGTGTCTCCATCATTACGACGCTTGATTGACCAACGAGATGACTTACAGAATCGATTAAATGAGCATTCTTCGCTTCTCGAGATGTATTCATACTATGTGAATACAACGGGTGTTGTTTTGCAGTATAGAGAGGCTCACTATCAAATACATGGCGCTATTGCGCCAGCGCCGGCGTTGCCAACCTCACGCGCTTGGCCGAGGGAAGATACAGGCCTTTCTTATAGAGAGAAGTTAATTGGCTTGCTGCCACTATCAACTGGAGTGGGTGCAGAGATTGGACCTTTAGATATTCCGATTATATCCAAGGATGAAAGTCAGGTACTATATGTTGATCATCTCACTACGGAAGGATTGCAAAAAAAATATACACATTTGACAGATATTGTTTCAGTTGATAGGCCAATGGTAAATGACAGCTTAGCGGAAACGCTTTGTTCTGATGCACCTCTGGACTTTCTCTTGGGTTCACAAGTTTTTGAACATGTTCCAAACCCAATTCGGTGGTTACAAGAAGCAGCAACAGTACTGCGAAGTGGTGGTCTTTTAGCCTTATCACTGCCTGATCGTCGTATGACTTTTGATTTTTTGCGAGAGGAAACGCAACCAGCTGACATTGTGGCCGCGTACCTTAATGATGCAACTATTCCGGACATTCAACGTGTTTACGACCATCATTCACTGGCTTCATTCGTCAACATGGAATGGGCCACACCCGTCTCTGTATATCCAGAGAAAGTTGTTGCAGGACAGGGGAGCGTTTCCCCTATAAGAGCTACCAAAAATCATCTTAGTTTTGTCCAACGCGTAAAAGATGAGGGGGAATATCTCGATGTCCACTGTTGGGTATTTACACCCCCTTCCTTTTTGTTGACAATGGCACAATTAGCAGCAGATGGCTTTTTACAGTTTCGATGCTATCAATTTTATCCGACGACTCCAAGTTTTCCAGATCGTGGTAATTCTAGCTTTACAATTATATTGGAGAAGGTTGAAAAAGATGTAACCCCAGAAGAGATGCGTCGTAGTTTTCTCTCTCCTCTTGGACAGTAAGGACATCTTCCAAAAAATTTATCGGGGCTCTAGAAGTCAAGGCAAGAAAGATAGATAACTTCATGTTACCTCTGGATCCTCTACGAACAATGTTGATTTAAAGGGTGGATCTCGTTATAAATACGATCATTGATGTAGACGGAGATTCTTTTGTCCTCTTTTAGCAATATTCTGAATGATCTCTATGGGTGTTTTTCCCATAGGCACATATGGTTTACCCTCTCCTCCTATGAGATCAGGGCACGTTACAGAAGGACCGTCCTCGGACCTTTGTGGCTCTCTCTCGGAACAGCCGTTACGATCTTGGGGATGGGAGTTGTGTGGGCCGCTATTTTTCACATGAGCATAAAAGAATTTCTCCCCTATGTTGCTGCAGGGATGATTGTCTGGACCTTTATTGCCTCGATTTTAAACGAAGGATGTACGGTTTTCATCTCTCAGGCCCATATTATGCACAACGTAAATTTTTCGTATTTTCTTCATGTGACGACACTTCTTTCGAAAAACGTTATGATTTTCATGCACAATATGATTGTCATTGTTGCTGTTTTTTTGTTGTGCGGTCAACATGTTTCACCGGCAATTTTGCTATTTATCCCAGGCGTTCTCCTTCTTATCCTTAATAGTTTCTGGGTGACTGTTTTGCTTGGTGTTTTTGGAACACGCTATCGGGATCTGCCCTCGATGGTGGGGAGCGTTGTGACACTCTGCATGCTTGTGACGCCAATCATGTGGAAGCCGGATATGCTGCAAGGACGCTCTCATTTTATCGTTTCATTGAACCCTTTTGCACACATGATTAGCGTTGTGCGTGCCCCCCTTCTAGGGCAGGTTCCCTCTTTTTTAAATTATGCTGTTTGTATTGTCCTCTTTTTTGTGGGATCTTTATTTTCATTATGGATTTATAAAAAATACGCGCATCGCATCGTGTTCTGGATATAAAATAATGGCTCATATTGCACTCAATAACATTGGCATAGACTTCACCATATATAATACGCCACAGTCCTTTTCCTTGATGCACTCTCTTGCAAAAGCAGCAACAGGAGGAATTCTCAATAGAAATAAAAAAAATACGGTTACGGTTTCTGCCTTAAAAAACATCTCTTTTTCATTAGAACACGGCGATCGTTTAGGGCTCATCGGCCATAATGGTTCAGGGAAATCAACTCTTTTAAAATTGTTGGCCGGCATTTATGCACCAACTTCGGGTGATCTACGGGTCGAGGGAAAAATTGCAACGCTTTTTGATGTGCTTTTGGGAGCGCAGGATGAAATGACGGGCTATGAAAACCTTTATATTTCGAGTCTCATCCGTGGAAAATCTGTTGCGGAGACAAAGAAATCCTTAAAGGCAATGGGCGAATTCACAGAGTTAGGAGGCTACTTAGATCTCCCGATGCGTACCTATTCGGCAGGTATGAAAGTTCGGGTTGGGTTTGCAGTGGCAACGGAGGGCGCGCCTGATATTTTACTCATTGATGAGGTATTTGGGGCAGGCGACCAAGGGTTCGTCACGAAGTCTATTGAAAGACTCACGGCTCTCATTGAGCGTGCTGGCATCCTTGTGTTTTCAAGTCACTCAGAAGATCTCCTGACCCAGATTTGCAATAAGGTGATGATTTTAGAAAAGGGAGAAATTAAGGCCATGGGGGAAACAAAAGAAATTCTCGATTTCTATAAAAAAGCGAGCTGAGTTTAGCACACACATGTTAATAAAACTTGACTATTCTAAGGTTTTCTGCTAGAAGTTAGCTCCTTATCGGATTTGTTTAACAAAGGGTTTTAAACTATGCCTGAAGTTCTCATCAGTGGGCCGGTTGGCCGCATCGAAGCCCGTTATCATCAGTCAAAAGATCGTAACGCACCACTTGCGATTGTGCTCCACCCCCATCCAGAGCACGGGGGCACCATGAACAACAAGGTGAGCTATTCCCTCTTCCGTACCTTTGTTGAACAAGGCTTTACCACATTGCGCTTTAACTTCCGGGGCGTTGGACGCTCTGAGGGGAAATTTGATCGCGGAGAAGGCGAGCTCAGCGATGCCGCCGCTTGTTTGGATTGGCTTCAAGTCCAAAATCCAGAACCGCGTCAATGTTGGGTGGCTGGCTTTTCTTTTGGCGCTTGGATTTGTATGCAACTTCTCATGCGCCGCCCTGAACTAGACGGATTTATTGCCGTTGCCCCTCCCGCTAATTTGTATGACTTCACTTTCCTGGCCCCCTGCCCTGTGCCGGGTTTGATGCTCCATGGCGAAAAGGATGAGCTTGTCCCTAAGGAGTCTGTCCAAAAACTCTCCCAACGGCTTGCCGCCCAGCGGGGGCTCTTCATTGACTACCGCACGGTGCCAGAAGCGGATCATTTCTTTACCAACGCTCTTCCGCTCATGACAGCCCATGTCAGTCAGTATGTGTCTGCTGCCTTGAATCCGCTTGCAAAGGTTGTCAACGGGTAGAGTTATTTCTTATCCTTCCGTGCGTCGAGCCGCTGTTTGAGCTCTTTCACTTTTCTTTCTTCCCAGTGGTCATCGAAAAGCGAAACCTTGGGGAAGATAAGGGAAAAGATGCCTTTATTCATGGCAAGGAGCACAAGACCGAGGCCCCAAAGGATAATGACGTATTTTGGCCAAAAGTTCCCACTTCTATCAAAAATGATCCAGATCCCTATCAGTACCCCGCTCATCACAACGTAATGAAGGACATCCCGGTAAAAATTCCGTAAAGCCCTCACCTTTTTGCGAACTTCCTCTTCTTCCATCATCAACGGCCTCCTTCTAACCTAGAAGGGCATTATACCGTAAAAATGTATATAAAAAATTAAATCTTTTCTAAGAATGTGCGTGGTATGCTTCATGACTCTACAAAGGATACGATTGATCATGAGCCCATTAACTTATAAGGAAGCCTATATTCTTGCTTTGTTGCAGGGTGTCAATCATGACATCAAGCTCAAACCTCTCTCTATGGCTCTCCTGGGACTTTATGCTTGTGACTTCCTGGATCTGGTTCAAACGAAACAGGAAGGGTTGACAGACGACGCGCGGATTGATGACTACTTTCTGATGCCCGGCGATTTTTGGAATGGAAAAGATCTTCTTTTTCCTGCTCTTAAAAAGTTACAGACCCTGAAGCGCCTTGAGTGTCAGCCGCAGAAATTCCTCAAATATTTTTCCCTTCTTCATCTTAAGCCGTCCCCTCCTTTTCCTTCCTTTCATAAGCATAAGATGGATCATTTGATTTTGCAGGCTCTTGAGAATTCTCCTAACCTCCCGCATCTCAAAAAAATTGTTGAGGTCTTTAATGCAAAGCTTTTTCACTTACTGACCCATTTTTCTCATACGGCGCACGCGCATTATGAGATTCGTTTTTTTTACCCGCCTCCCACGACTCCACAGCTTTATGGCCCTGTGTTTCATCTCTCCTCTTTCCATCTCTCTCACGAAAAAGACACCTACTTTCTGAATGATGAGGGGCTTAACTTAAAAATGCGCTCTGGGGCACTCTATGTGAAACCCACGCTCCACAATGGGTTGCCGATTAGTTGTTTCATGCAAAAAGAGACGGCTGACACGCCGCTTGATTTGCAAACCTACACGCCTATCCAGGTGTCTAAAGAGCGATACATTCAGCAATTGGACCATGGATCCAAAATTGAGCTTTCTCTCATTCATCTCCAGGGCCAAAAATGGACGACTGTTTCCGTTGAATCCCCTCATCTTGATATCCTCTTTGCCCTTTCTCTTCTGATTAATCCTGAAGGGGGGGAGAAGTTATCCTACTCAGAATTCTTGCACGCGCGCAAATATCAACTTGGCCCGTCCTGAGGAACGTTCTGTGAGGACGGACAGAAAGGGAGGGAGGGTAACGCTTTCTTTTTTCTCGACTTCAATCACAACCACCGCCTGAGGGGTCAGCCATCCTTCAGAAAACAGGCGGGAGAGGATGGGACTCACCAGGTCTTGTCCGTAGGGAGGATCCAGGAAAATAAGGTCGAAGGGGTGGGGTGCCTGTCCTAAGTGCCGCGCGTCCTGCGCAATCACATCCGCCCCAAAGCCTTCAACATTTTTCTTCAAGATCTTCAGGCTTTCAGGATTGTTCTCCGCAAAAGTTGCTGACTTAGCCCCCCTTGAGAGGGCCTCCAGCCCCATGGCCCCTGTCCCCGCACAGACATCAAGCACCCGTTTGTCCACGATTGTTTGAGGGCCCAGTGCAGGGTTATGGCTGAGGATGTTAAAGACCATCTCCCGCGTGCGATCTGCCGTCGGGCGGGTGTGCTCCGAAAGAACGGGGAGAATCTTTTTTCCCCTGAATTGTCCGCCGATGATGCGCATACTTTAGGCTCTCAAAAAACTTTATCTTTTGTGTCCATTGTGGGCTTTTTCAAGAAAAAGTCAAATTTTCAACGTGGCGATTAAGACCCGGTTACAGACAGAATGGCTTCCTTAATTTTTGCCATCGCGAAATTTCCAACTGTCTTTAATTCTAAATGTGGTACGTTGGGAAGCTCTGTCGGACAGATGACGGCATCTACAATGGCTGGTCCCTCTACGGCAAAGGCCCCGGCTATCGCCGCTTTCAACTCATCGGGTTTCTTAGCCGTAAATCCATACGCGCCACAGGCCCGCGCGAAGGCTGCAAAATCCGGATTGGGGAAATCAATGCCTTTGTGAAAAGGGGCTAAACCAAGTCTTTCCGCTTCTAAAACAATGAATCCGAAGGAGGAATTGTTGTAAATGATGACCTTAACCGGCAACTTGTGGTGCACCGCTGTCATAAACTCGCCCATCAACATGTTGAAGCCTCCATCTCCACAAAGCGCAATCACCTGGCGTGAACGATCCAGCGCTTGTATCCCATTGGCTTGACCTAGAGCTGATCCGACAGCAGCATTGTTGAAGGACGCAATAATGGGTTGGGAGCCGCTTTGTTGCATCCAGTTGGCGGACCAGAGCGTGTTGAGACCTGTATCCATAACATATACAGCATTCGATTTGGCGAGATCACTCACCGCCCGGGCGACTCCTTGCGGATGAATGATATCTTTGCTTCGACCCAAATCAGCTTGCTTATTCAACATCGCATCCCATTTCTTGCGTTCCGTTGAGACTGTCTGAAAGAAATTTGTATCATTTTTTGTGGCCACTTTCTCCAACAACACTTTGAGAGTGGGTCTTGCAGATCCTACAACCCCTAATACAATCGGTGTACGCCGTCCGAGAACCTCTGGACGCTCGTCGATCTGGATCACGGTTCCGTTGCGCGGCAAAAACTCTGGATAGGGATAGTCAGTCCCAACCATAAGAAGCAATTTGCAATTCATGACGGCGTTATAAACGGCTTTGGTGCCAATCATACCAATTCCCCCCATCCAACAAGGCTCATCATAAGGCATAATTTCTTTACCTCTAAACGAATGGATGAGGGGTGCCTTGAGTTTTTCTGAAAGAGCCCGGATTTCCTCCGCCAAGCCATGGCAGCCATGGCCACACATAATCACGACGTTCTCTGCAAGATCAATGTGACGAACAACTTCCGCAATATCCGTCTCAGAAGGCGTAAATTCCGAACGCGGTTTTAATGTCGCGAGACTTGTCATATTACCGCTTACTTTGGCGCCGATGATGTCTTGAGGAATTGTGAGATGGGCCACACCTCTCCCTGCATAGGCTGAAGCGATCGCTTGGTGGATGACGTGAGGGGCTTGCTCTGCGGTTGCAATTGTTTCGGTATAGAGGGCAACGTCGCGAAAGAGAAGGAGCGGTGTGGTCGTCTGAATGGCGTCACTTCCCTCCATTTTGCGAGGCATCCCTCCTGATATAGCGAGAACGGGTGCATGATCTCGCGCCGCTTCATAGAGCCCTGCGACAAGATGTGTGCCACCGGGTCCCGTCGTGCCACAACATACCCCAAGATTTCCCGTGAGTTTGGCTTGTCCTGCAGCAGCAAGTGCGGCACCCTCCTCATGGCGCACGCCAATCCACTCTATGGAGCTTCGCCGCACTGAATCTGCAAGGGGGTTCAATGAATCGCCAATAAGGCCAAAAATTTGTTTGACGCCTATTTGCTCGAGGGTTGCGACGAGGATATCTGAAACGGTGTGTGACATGTGTGTGTCCCCTCAGGCTTGACCTAGACCTCCGCTCACGTTTTTTCAAAAAATGAGAGAGGGGTATAGGTTACCTTTTATTCATTTCAAAAAGCTTAATTTATATGCATCAACTTGTCCCTCAGATTCCTTTCAGATAGTGTTGTCGGTACTTCTACAGAACAAAAAATGGATACGCCAGAATGTCAGCTTTCAAGAAGGTACCGTGAAAGATATGAAATGCATCGAGCCGAGTTGGGAGACTCTCAAGCAGTGGGGTGACGATGTCACGCGCATCGAGCGTCTCGCGGGCGGAGCCGCCAACGACGTGTGGCGTGTGCACGTCAATGGGCATCTTGCGGTTGCTCGCCTCGGCACCAGGAGTGACGCTGATCTTGCGTGGGAGACCGAGCTCCTCCACTATCTTGACCGTGAAGGTCTGACCGTGCCGCTTCCCATCCCGACCACAGACGGCCGGCTGTTCGCCGAAGGTCTGGTGGTAATGACTTACGTGGAGGGAGAGCGTCCCGAGTCGCAAGCCGATTGGCGCCGCGTGGCTGACACGCTCCGCCAGTTGCACCGATTGACGCAAGGGTGGCCGCAGCGTCCGGGCTGGCGATCATCAACCGACCTCTTGCACACCGAGACCGGGACAAGAATCGATCTTCGCGCGATGCCACCTGAGGGAGTTGCTCGGTGCCGCGCAGCGTGGACACGGCTAACTGGACGACAGACATGCGTCGTCCATGGCGACCCGAATCCTAGCAATATCCGCATGACCACAGATCGGGTCGGGTTGATCGACTGGGACGAGTCGCACGCCGACGTCCCCGATCTCGACCTGGTCCTCCCCCACAATGCCGCCGGTCTCGATGATGTTGCGTTCGACGTTGCCGCACAAGCATCGGCCGCATGGGAAGCCGCCGTCTGCTGGGACGACGACTTCGCCATCAAGCGGCTCGCGGAAGTTCGAGGGGTTTGAGCAGAACACCCCCAGTGAGAAGTTTAATTAGCTTGTATATTTATATTTTCAAGGCAGGAAGTGCCTTTTTGGATTATGCCGACAAAACAAAGGGGTATGTGGTGGATATTGACTTCCCTGGAAGGTTGCACGGTCGGAGCTATCCTCCACAGCTTAATCCTCACCTTGTTTCCCAGATTCCTTTCAGATAACGTGTTGCCGGCACTCGTAAAGTGAATCAACCCATGAGAGAAAAAGATGAATCCAACGCAAACTTTAGACCGTATGAAAACTGTCAATAATATGGGATTTATGTTTTCACGAAAGGATCCTGTCTTTGATGCCTTTTTGGATTATGTCGACAAAACAAAGGGGTATGTGGCGGATATTGGAACGGCTTTTGGCTATGCCTCCTTGGAAGCCCTCAAAAGGGGCGGGCGTGTTCTCTCCATTGACCTTGCGCAAGACCATCTAGACGCCTTAAAGGAGAGCTGCCCTGCACATTTAGCTCAAAACCTAGAGACAGTCTGTGGCCATTTTCCCAATACAGTCTCCCTCCCCGAGAATACCTTTGACGCTATATTCCTTGCGCGCCTTCTCATTTTTTTAACGCCTGATGAAATCGATGTGGCCCTGAAGGTCGCCTATAAAGCCTTGAAGCCGGGGGGATCTATTTTC